>ERZ778515.108-NODE-108-length-71094-cov-8.820718_pt1 | contig 71094 bp, 60 predicted proteins | sample MGYA00510343_ERZ778515 | MGnify/ENA primary metagenome ERZ778515 (study PRJEB29527, sample SAMN07138965) | mouse gut metagenome | material: feces | host: mouse | place: China:Nanjing | collected 2016-01-25 ...
TTCCTTACTTCATAACTTATGTTTCCCTAAACAACATAGCCAGGGAACCCACATTCAAGCACAACGTACTGAAATAAGTTAAACAGAATAGAAAAGATTCAAAACCTGTACTGATTTAAGCCAATCCATCTGATACACTGATGACTCAAATTTCCAATTATCCGAATCTAATCCTGTCGATGCTCACCAAGCGGGGGATATAGATTCATCACGTGGGCAAAAGTGGGTGGCACATGGGCTTAGGGTTGTTTATCTGTGGGCTTAAAGTCATCGGTAGGTGGGCTGAACAGGACAGAGCTTCTATTCTGGTGAAACAGAGGCTCTGTTTAAATGAAATACAAGCTCCGTTTCGCTAAAACAGAACTTGCATTTATTGAATGAAGGCATATATGCTAATACTTCCGGAAATCTTTTATCGCCAGAAACAATGATTTTACCATTTTCCAAACCATCATTCATTTCTATTTCATAAATTAAGGGAGAGTTTTCATCAGATAATGTTCTTGTTTGTCCCGAAGCATTAAGTCGATATTGGCTTTTTATACCCAAAGTTACTCCATTCGCTCTTGTTTCAGGACTGGTTGTAACTGATTTTTCTCATAATACTTTTTTATTTGCTTAATTTTATGTTTACTGTTTACCTTGTCTTAGTTTTAATACTTGGTTACAAGTATACAAGATGTTAATAGTAACAGTTTCATTTTATTGCAATCAATCAAAAATAATTCCTCCTGGTGGAATTATTCCATTATTCTTCCAAACATGATTAACCTTTACTTCTGTGATACCGGCATCAGGATATCGCCGTTGATATTTTTCTGTTTTATCAGCTTCTATGATATATCCGTGTGACATTCCAGTTGCAAATTTGAAACCATATTTTTCTTTTTTTCCGTCATACATTAAGGTTAAAGAAGTAAGGTTCCATTCGTATGATCCTTCATATGATACTTCTGAAGAAGTTTTTATTGTGAACTTTCTCGTATCCTGATTAAATGTATAAGTTGCGCCAATAAAAGGTTCACTTTCTTCTCGCAATTCTTTTTCTATTTCCGGGGGGATTCTTAGGTCTGTTGCTTTTATAGTTATTCCCGGATATCCAGGGCTACCTTCTTTTAATGGAATCCCCCAATCTATGATTTCCGGGCTGCTGAAATATTTTACATATACGAATATCTCACATAATATTTTATCATTATCCAGAAGCCGTATCATGGTACTTCCACTTTTGTGTGTAGTGATGCAGATACCTGTTTTATCAATAGTTGCAGTTGCAATTTCTTGATCTTCAGACTGTAGTGCACAGTTACAGTGGGTTAAGTCAGTTTCGATACTGATATGTGACGTTTCTCCTTCCCATATGGAAATCGATTTCTTTTCCGGTTCGTATGGTTCTTCCTTGGAACAACCATACGAGACTATAAATAATGATGTGATAAGTAAAAAAATAGCAAATCTCATATTTCTATTGTTTTTTGAGATTACTTGTTAAGGGCTGTTTGAAGACTCAAAACTTATAAATTATTAGTGTTTCGTCTATCTGTTAATAAGTATCTGTAAATCGCACTAATCCAGACGCTTCACCACCTACTGGCCCATTAGCAGAGAAATTCCAGGAATACGATGATTGTCCCCCGTTAGTAATCCACCAATAGCGATTGACATTTCCATGAGTAATGCTTGAGCTATACATCGTAAATGTGTTGCCATAAGAAGAAGTACCTGTATAGCAAGTAAATGATGCCTGCCAGTAGCCGCTACAGTAATCAACCGAGAATAAGCTCGTAACCTTGTCTGTCGCTTCGAAAGAGACATCAGAAATGCTCCAATTTCCTCCGTAAAACGACAGTGAAGGATAACCGCGGGTAGTAATGAAACTATTGTTTGATGCTTTCTCATCCTTAAAAGAAAGCTCATTACTATTGCCGATAGTATAGGATTTAAACTCCTTTTCTGTAGAAAGCAACAAGGTAGTAATCTCTCCTTTACGAATACTTTCTTTTATCTTCTTATTCAACTCATCGAGATTTTCAAATATCGGTACGAGATTGTCTTTTGAAATTCCTTCAGCCTGAATGATGCTGTCGGTTATTGATGCATAATACGAATAGTTGACCGTGTCAATTGTCACAAACTTATTCACAATGCGCAAATCTTCTGCAAGTGTGTGAGGGATCACAGATTTGTGAATTTCCACATCCTCATACCTGTCTGTACAACTAAAAGTTGTCATTGCTGCAACAACAAGCAGCAAAAATAAAATTCTTTTCATATTTAATTCTTTTATGTAAAATTGATTTAATTATTTCATCTCATGAAAACAGCGCAAAGAATAGATATTAGTAGAATATTTTTCAATGTACTCTCCTGTAAATATCATTCTCATTATATAAATTACCAGGGTTTTTGTGACATTCCCCCTGTTGACGGCTTATATGCACCATTATTCAAATATCTTTCAAGCTCTTGGATTTCTGAAGGAGTAAGTTGCCTGTTATTTCCATCAAATACGACATCGTCCAATTCTCTGTAAACGTCTGTTCGGGCTTTATACGGTAAATAAAAATAGTTGATGAACATTCGGTCCAGATCAGATAACTCTGTATTAACTGGAAGTTCATTATCGCTTTTATCTGTAATGGTTTTAGCTCCATTGGCACTAAAATCATAAGAGCCGGCTAAAGTAATCGAGTTCCAGTCAAATGAACCACGTGCATAATAATTTTGAGTAATCTTGTCGAAATGGAATCTATTAGCTGATTGAATATTATTTGTGTAAACGTTGATATAAGTATCCCGGTCATATCTTTGTTGCTCATTATACATACCTGCAACATTACATAATGCATGTTTGATAAATCCTACAACGCCGTCAATCTTATAATTGTTAAAATTGTTTTTCATATCCCAGGGTATGTTTATATATTGTTCTCCTCCTATACGTCCCACATCAGATGAGCCAGATTGTCCCAGTGGGGCCATTTGTATCCGGACATTAGGATATGCAAATCCATAGATTGGATCTGTTACAGGATCATCGATGGCATTATAAAACCTTATATTTGTTTGTTTTTCAATTTCTGATATAGCTTTGATTACACAAGAACGTAATGGCGCTTCATCATAATCTTCAATATTTCCTATAATTAGTCTTATCATGGTCCAAAAACGATTCTGTTGAGGATTCACACCGAATGCTCTTGTTTGAGATTCTGGTAATAATGGTTTAAAAACTCCGGCTGTCGGAGCAAGTGTGGGGTCAATAAGAGTATTAGATGAATTATCTAATTCATTTTCTAGATATGGGCTTCCTGTTTTTTCCCAATTAGCCAATTGTTGTTGTGTGTATACAGTTTCATAAATGGCTTTTGGTTCATTGACTATACTTTTTTGTTCAGTTGTAGTGTACGTGTCATCACTACAAGAAGAGATTAGCCCGATGACCACAATGGCTTGCAGATAAAATTTGATGTTTTTCATATCTATAAAATTTAAATGTTGATAATATAGAGAATGATATTTGTTAGTGTTCTTTATTATCCTTGTTCATGTTTGAGACAATTTCAATATACTTCTGATACATGTCATCAGATATTGATAATTGCTTTGCTTCTTCAAGTGATAAATCCAAAACATAAATTGAGTTTTTATAGATGATTCTATCTGATATAATCAAATCTGAATTTGTTTGCATCATATATTTTATATTTAAACTATCTTCCGGGAGTTCACCAACGGTTTTAGTTGAATCGACTTCCGCTGCATTGCCATTAAACGGTTTGTCTGGCAAGATATCATTGTCTGCGCATGACGCAATCAATATGATAAACATTAATGTTTGAATTATTTTTTTCATAATAATGAATTTATTGGTGTTTTTCTACTATAACTTGGAAGTTTCCTTCTAAAATTAATGGCTTGCATGCATTATCACCGATGTCTTTTGTTTCAGCTCTTAGTTTGCCGAACATCTCATTCTGCGTTTCATCATAAGAAGATATTATCATATACCCCTCGCCAAAACAGGTGTCCCAAGTTTGCATATTTGTAATTTCTAAATAAGATGTCCTATGTAGGAATATATCTTCTGTTTCTGAAGGAATGGAAAATGTAAGTTTTTTGTTAATCATATCTGGTGTAAAATTCCAGATAGTGCATCTGACATCATATTGGGGCCATTCTTTTGTATCATCTTTAGGTACTAAAGACGAATAAAAAATTAATTGACTGCTCCCATCGTAATTTGAGTAATAATCCATATTGGGCGTATAACTCTGCCACGGCAGAAATACCTCCGGGTTATCGAAATATGGAATATTGTTAATAGTGCATTCAAACTTATGCCAAAATCGCCAAGCGCCATCTTTTTTGCATCCGTATAATAAGATAGAAGCAGATGTAATAATTATTGAGCAGATAATTTGGTTTATGTATTTCATGTCTTTTAATTATTAGGATAGTTAGACTTATACATTATTGTAAAAGGTGTTTGTTGTACGATTTCACCATCGAAGTTGAGAAGCTGCAATTTGTAAATCATAACCTTCCCGTCTGGAGATGAAAGAATGCGTTCTTTTTCAGATGGTGGTATTATGTCACGTATATACCCTTTTCTTTTCCACGGAATTCCTCTCGGCACATTCTCATCATTTATGACAATTGCGGCAACAGGACTCCATTCTGCATTAGAGAACTCATCATAAGTCTCGTCTCTATATTTTAAAGGCATGGTCACAAAATCATAAAATAACTCTATGCCTTTGTCATTAAACAAACGCCCGTCTTTATTAAAGACTAATGTCTTATAAGTTAAATCATAAATATCTTGTCCGGAAATTCTAACAAATAGCGGAGCACTCTCATTACCTTCGGAATCTATGATTTTTAAATAAACAGTTGTGTTGTCATTATCTTCCAGAGTACTTATGTGAAGTTCCGGTGATTCGGATGTAAACCAGACTAACGGTTGGTCGTTTGTTTTAATTCCCCATTTGTACAGTAGAACATTCTTGTATTTATTCAAGAATTCTGCATATTGCGAATCAATACATTTTGATTTTATTTCGTAAAATCCGGGCTTTCTAATTGCATCTTCCAAGACAAATCTCGGAGTACCCACCATGACTTCGATGCTGGATTCTAATGAGTTTCCTCCTTTAGCAGTGATACGTACAATACCATTGCCGGTTACTGTAAGAATCCCGCTTTGATCTATTGTTGCTATGTCCGGATTATTTGTACTCCACTCGATATTATATATATTCTTGCTGTTTACGATATATCGAGAACCGTTAAAACCCTGTTTAGGTCCTATTATACCAAAGTCTAATTGGGCGTTGAGCCATTCAAGTACTAGTGGAGGTAAATTAATGTGTTTACTTGACAGACCTGCAAACTTGTATATATTTGCGCCAAAAGGGCTGTTGTCGATGTCAGGACTTTGGAGGAACATATTGGGAGTCGGATTCTGCTGTCCATGTCCAACGCATAAAGCACTGGATGTTGGTATAAACGGAATTGAATTCCACATTGATACATTATAGTCATATTTGCCTACAATAGGGATGCCGTCCTCTTGGTTTCCTTCTATCTTTTTTTTTGCTTCTGCTAAATCGTAGTATGAACTAGGATAAGTATCATAAAGCAAATTGCTATTCATGTGGGCTGCATAAGAGAATATGGTATGTCTTACATCGACTAGCCATAAACACTTCTTGATATATCTCAAATTAATATCGGTAACTTTTCCACCGAATGAAGTTCCCGGATTTATTTCTACCAAACCTTTAATTGTCGTTTTTCCGGGAACAAGGTTTAGAAGCCCAACCCATATATCGTTTAATCCCCATGCTAAAACGGGACTAGTCAACCATCTGACTAAGGGAATGAGACCGATTAAGTCAGAAGATGCTGAAAAATCAACTTTTAAATATGATGTTGGTAATGTGTTTACGAAATAGCTTCCGTTAGCTATAGCCAGCATTCTGAATTCACGTCCATTATCACCTCGTGGAAAGCCTAATGTTGCTAATTCGTTTTGCCATATATAATGCTCTGAATTATTTAATTCTCCTCCATAATCAACATAATTAACTAGCAGTTGTTTTGCAGCATGGCTATGAGCTATCTTTTCAATAGCTGTAAGCAATGTTCCACTATCGGCATATTTATCAGCAAAATGTCCTATCGTTTTTTTGTTTTCTAGAAATGAACTCAGGCCATACAAGGCATAGAGGGCCCCCAGAGGTACATTGGCTCCCAAGTGTGGGGAGTCATGGCTAATATAAAGAGATACTTGATGTTCCATACCAGCATCCTCCATTTTTCTCAAAGCATACCTCGCTATCACTCCTCCCATGCTTTGTCCTAGTATTACATTTGTTGCTATATTTTCTTGGTTATCTTTTTGAGCATTAACCCATTGAATTACCTTTATGAGGGTATTTGCGTTTGCCTGAATATACTCTTCGCTGTAGTCCCAATCTACGTAAACAATATCATAATTAAGATATAAATCAGGGCAATGTATGCTTTGACTGCTGATACAGTTGTTATAGAAGCTAGCCATGGTGGTACTTCCTTTATTGATGACTGTACCATCTTTCTTTCTTGTGCGGGGATCAAAACCTTCAACAACAATAAAAGGTTTTTTAATTCGTCCTGTGTGATTGGATGGAGCATAGGCAACAAATACTTCTGCTTTAGTTTTCAAGCCTCTGTACGGTTCACCGGTTATTATTGCTTGAGGATAATTAAGATAGTAGTCGTTTGCCAAAGACCTAGTAAGTGTGTTACCGATAACCTGTATTTTAGTATGTGATAGTAGTTGCTTACCGTTTGTTAGGGTTATTCTTAGCTTGATATCTTTAGTTCCATCAGTTGTATAATTTTCTGTGATTGCACTACCTATATTGATTGATCTATAACCACTGCCGGTATCAATTTCTATTGTTCTGCAAGAAAGATTAGTGAACCAACAATTTGGATCTAATTTAAATGATACCGATGATGAAGTCAGGATGCTATCTTGACCGCAAAATCCAACTACATATCGAGTTTCATAAGGGTTTTGCCATGTGCCATTCTTATAATTATCACTTACTTTCCCGTTATTATATTGGATGAGATTATCTGTAAGTGCATTAGCTTTGATTACTGAATATTGATAGGCTAAAGCACTTATCGTTAATGTGCTAGGACTGCTGCTGGCGCTATTCTGTTTAACCAATATGTTTCCAACGTCTTCAAAGGGTTTTATGGTAACGGCAGAGGATCTGATTGTGCGGAGTAACATTTCATAGGTTTGCCTATCTATGCTATTTGTTTCGGTCAAACTGGAACCATCGAAACGATCCATGTCTACTAGTTCAAAAGCAAAGTCACGTAACAAACCATGTGGAACTCTCGATTTATCTAAAGGTTCGAACATATTATCAAGAAAAGTGCGTACTTTTTCATTTTCTTCCACAGCTTGTCCATATACGCGAGCAACGCTGGTTATAATTAATAGGAGAATAATCCCGTAACGGATAATAATTGTTCTCATAATCCAATGCTGATTAAGGTTGAACTGTATGTGTTAACGTCCTCTGTGCAATATTTGAAATATCAGCTATCCGATATCAAACTCTCCAATGAGAGTCATGTCTTCTTCTATATAAAGAAGTTCATAATGACCGGTTGGGTAGTCTTCTAAATTAATTTTGTAAGTTTCTTGCTCATTAGGAGCCAATAACACATCTTGGAAGATAATATTTCCCTGCTGATCCTTTACTTGGAAAGTGACTTGGCCATCGATGTTTTCAAGGAAACGGACTTCAATAGAGTGCTCGTCTTGGATAGCTTCTATTGGGATAGAATTAGGTGTTTTTTGGCATTTATGCCATCTTATAATTTTAGTTCTTTGTGTTGATAGACTATTGGCTTTTATTATCATGAATGGAAGGCCAATTAATAATAGTAAAATGCTTAGTTTTCTCATATCTTTAATTGTTTTTTTGCAAATTTATGGAGAAATGAGAGGGAATGCAAATAAAAGAAATTTTTCAGCGTGGACAAATAGTGCTTGATAATCAGTCGTTTATGATGTTTTGCGTGGACACCCTTTTATGCTGCTGATTATTTCTTCCTGAAAAGAGGATATTAGTGCATGTTTTCAATTAAATACTCATATAATGTAGCATTATTATCTGGTAATATTATATTCAGTTTTTGTCTAAGTCTGAGCCTTTTTTTTCTTACTGAGTCAACTGTAATGTTTAGTAACTTTGCTTCTGTGTTAGTGTCAAACCCTGATATATATAAACAGCAATATAGAAAATCTTGTTCTGATAAAGCTGGGCATAGACTGTATATATATTTATGAAGATTTGGGTAGATATGTGTTATTTCATCTGCAATAAGTTTCCAATGTTTTTCTGTTATTAATGGCTTGTTATTTCTAGGCTTATTTTGGTTGGCTAGATGTATTAGTTCTTTATGTAAAGGTGAATTCTCTAGAATTTTACTTTGCAATTGTTTATAGTTGGTGGTTAGGATACTTATTTCTTCCTGCATTTTATTATAGTTTTCATTTTTCTCTTTGAATGTATCTAATAATCTTTTTTTCTTTTCCAGTTCTAAGGAAACATAAAGCAAATCTGCCTTTATTCGGTTCAACTCTTCTTGTTGTCTTTGGATTTTCTCTTTTACTTTCTTTCGATATAGTAGATATCCTATTATTATTAGTAATAGTATTCCAATACATATAACTAAAACTATAATGTAGCTTTGCTGTTTAATCTTTAATCTATCTATTTCTTTGCTGATTTTTAAATGATTATATTTGGACTCTATGTTCAATATCTTAGATTGGTTATCAGCATATATGATTGAATCAGTTATTTCGACGTATTCTTTCAGATTAGTAAGAGCTTCTTTATAATTCTTTTCTTCATTATAGATTTGGTAGTATAAATATTTAATGCTGTATGTATACTTTGGATTATCTTGTGGTATTTTGGATAGTAGCTCTTTTGCTTTGTTAATAGCCCCCGATGCGATATATAAGTCTATCAGTGCCATATAATCGGGCATTGTTTCTCTTCCTGCCAATGCTTTGAGAAAGTATTCTTCAGCTTCATCGTATTTATTCTGCATTGCATAGATGTTTCCTAGAGTATTATTTATTGATGCGGTTACTTCTGTATTTTTAGTATTACGTGCTACAGAATCAGCTATAGTTAGAATTTTTAAAGCGCGTGATAACGAGTCTATGCATGCATATTCACGTCCCACGTCTCTTAAAGCACAGGCATAACTATCAATATTGTTTTCTTTTTTGAAGCATTCCGCAGCAGTCTCATATCTTTTAATGGCTTCTGTAAACATGAATTTTTCCCTATATAAATCGCCTATATAGCTATAGGTATATCCGGTGAGATTATTAAGCTTATGTTTTTCAGCAATATCTAAGGCGTTGGTATAAATAGACATTGCTTTATCATAATCTCCATCAGCAAAATAGGAACGACCGAGATAAATTAAGATTTGCGCTTGTTCATCGGGAGTGCCGTGTGACGAATACCAGTCATAAGCCCTTTCAAACTGATAAGTAAGTAAAAGGTCATTGAATATTTTATCTGTAACTTTCCCGGATAGCATACACCAGCGTGCAAAGGTTTTATCGTCTAGTTTTTCAGGACATGATATGCCTTTTAGTAGGTTGGATGCACTGTCTGGATTGATGGCAATGGTCTTTTCTACTTCATTTAGTAGCCTGTCAGATACGGATTGTTGTTTGTTGCATCCTGATACCAGAAATGTAGATATGAACAGTATATAGATAAGTTTTCTCATTAGTTTCTATTATTTTGTTTGTAAAAGTAGCCTTTTTTCTGTATGATGTTATTGATACTGAGGATTATTCTTGAAAAATTATTTATATTTATCATTTCAGTTATCTATAAATAAGCAGTGCATCCAATTCCTCGCTTGGAATGGATGCACTTAACACAAACAAACAATAAAACGGCCTCTCAAGGGGGTGCCGTTTTATCGGGCATTTTGCATATAGTGGGAAACATTATATGCGAAGAGGGCTAAAAGCCCGCTCGGATACTTCACAGTAGCCTTTTTATATCTCACCTATATATTGTATAAATACTTATTTCTCGGATTTTCTACGACTCCAATTCCGAATTATTCAGGCGTATAGTCCATCCGTTTACTTTCATTAGCGGACAGAGTTGCGGAATCCCCGTATCTGATGATTGGATAAAGAACAGGAGTGTATAAGTATCCTGACGGTCAAGATATTCCTGGTCGCTTATATCACCTATATTATCGGGATAGATTTTTGATAACAATAAATATTGGGTGAGTGGTAGATGCAGGATAATCTTTCCACTGGGTATATGCTTTATAGATAATGTTGTGTTGTCTCCCTTCATGATGCGCAGCGTATTCAATCTGGCATGAATGACGGGAATCTGTTCGGACGTTACGGACACTTCCTGCCGATACGGCAGGTAGCAGACCGGAGTTGGTCCGACAGGAGTATTGGTATAGTCTATCACACCGTTGGCGGATTCCAGGTTGAAGGCAAAGTCCTCTTTCCGTAGAGGGAGATTGTTTTCATCCTGGAGAATGCATGAGAAATCATTCGTGTTTTTCACCAGTTCGGCGGTGATGACTTGATACTCTTCACTGATAGTGATATTTTCAAGGCTACTGTAAAAAAGTGCATTCAGTTTCCTGGCCGACTGGTTCTTTTCGTCACATGCCAACGATATATTCAGAGACTTTCGTTCCGTCTGTCCAGCTTTGAGATTTGGGAGCTGATACAGGTTGTCGGATGCTCCTCCCCATATGAGCAGATGATAAGTGTCTTCGGGAAACGGCACTTTTACCATGCAGTAGCCTTGATGTAATGTTATACTGTCTACGTCCAGCCGGTCCACATACTTGCCATTTTTGTCGAAGGCAAAAATGGTGATGTCGCCTACCTGCGTAGACGCGGCGTCCACGTTCAGGATATTATAGGTGTACGATATTTTCAGCCAGGTTCCTGTAGGACAGTCTGATAAGTCGTCGTTCACCCAGTCACAGGACGAGAACAGCGCGACAACGCAAATAATATGTAGTAGAAATGAACGCATTGAATTTGATTTTAGTTCGGGTGGCCGACGCTGCTTATTCAAGTTCTACATCCTGATTACGTATGGCCCATGGAAAAACATTAATATTGATATCCACTTCGGCTTTGTATTCGTCCGGTTGTTCCGGTTCGATGTAAGGTTCGCCGCTGCCGAGTCCTGCCACTTTACTGATAGACAGGCGGTATATGTTGTTACGTACGATGCCGAATTCCATTACGCCCATTTCCGTGGAGTTGTTATCATCCTCGTGCTTAATCCAATAGTTATAGTAACATGCATAGTTTTCAGTCTTTTGGAAACGTTTGATGCTGTATTGGGCAAGGGCTTTTGTATCCGAATTGTCTGTGATATCTTCAGGCAAGTTATTCAGAACTAGTTTGCGGATAGCATCCACGCTGGTGTAGAAGTTGTAGTTGAAGTAGAACAACTTGGTTGGCCAGTTGGAAGAATTGCTTATATTGTCACCGTTTTCGTCGAAAACGCGATCGGTAGCAATGTCCATGCTGGCTTTGAACATTACTCCCGTGCTATATGCATTCAATTGTGCATTGACAAACATACAGTTCTCCAGACAGTAGATGTGTGACCAACTCTTGGCTGGTTTCATGCCTGCCCAGTTGCTGTCGTTGATATCCAAGTTAACCAATGCTTGTGCGAAGAAGCCGTCGGCATTGGTGAAATCTTTGGCGCCTTCCACTGTTTTCTTGAAGAAATAAGGGTCGATTACGTAGCCATTGTTATCATTGATATTGCCGAAGTTTTCGTCCGTGTATGCACCCGGTTCCTGGAATTCGTTCAGTACGGCTGTGTGGCGGAATGTATAGAACTGTGTTGCCAGGTTCAACATTCTGAAATTATTGAGTTTGATGGTACAATAAACCTTTCCGGAAGGGTCTTTCAGCGGGAAAGTCTCCTGTTGCTGCGTCAGTTCGACCTTGGCAACGGCACGTTCAAGACCGATAGTTACACTAGTCACCTTGTCCGAATCGGTGGGCTTGCTCACTTCCACATTCAGGTTGGCAGCACCACGGTTGGTCATGACAAATCCGCTTTCGGGTACGCTTGGGATTTTTCCTGTACTATATGTAATGCCGTCGACAGCATTCAGGAAAGCGTCTTGTGTGCTGATATTTCCGGTGACAGCCTTTCCGTTGGCGATGGCGAAGATGTTGTAAGTACCCGGATTGACTGTGATTTTGTCAGCGGTGTACTGTATTTTCTGACCGTCCATACCGGTCAGGCTGATGTTCTTCAGTTCCTGTTGGTCTTTGAAGGTTTTGGTTGTCGAGTCGAACAAGTAGACCGTCAGGCTTTTGACTGCATATTCCTCTTTCGACCCTACCTCTGTAAGTCCCGATGACTCGGCGCTGCGGGTGAGGGCTACGTTAGGAATTTCGAAGGATAGGGCAAGGTTGCCGTTTGATTCTGTAGGAATCTCGTCGGAAAAAGCTACGTCTGCATCATTGATGCAACTGTACTGTGTAACTGCTGCAAACAGGAGCAGCGACATTAACTGATTGAATCTTTTCATTTTACTGTGATTTTAGTTAAATAAATTATTTTAATTCACTAATTAGTTTCAGGTTTTCTGCCGCTTGTGACAATCCTGCGTCTTTAGCCTGCTGGAACAGTGTTTCTGCTCTCTCGTAATCATCCTGAAGGAAAGAAACGACCCCTTCTGCTAATGTCTTTTCCGGCACTGCCGGAGCTTTCTTGAGAAAAGAGGCGGCGGTCTTTGTGTCTTTTTGCATCAGGGCTATGCAGGCGGCGTTCAGATTTGCCGTTGGATTGTCGGGAAACAGTTGCGCGGCAGTCATAAAAATCTTGTTGTACATCCTGCTTCCCGGAGAGTGTGTGAGCGCAAGACGGAACATTTCTTCCAAGCTCAGATTTCGGGGATTGGTGTCGAATACTTTCTGCGATTCTTCCACCGTGAACGGACGTACATAATATTCGATGGTATAGTCAGAATGCCTAAGCAAAGTAAACCAGTGTTCGAGCACAAAACGGTAGAACGTTGGAAATTGTGTTTTCAGTATCCTTTCTTTGCGGTCGGGATGAATATCGCCCGTCACGATTTCCATGACTGCCTCTTTCTGTCGGAAAGTTGTGTCACTGAGAAGCGCTTCAAACCCTTCCCAATCCTCGGGTGTATAGGATGTATGAATATTCTTTTTTTCGAATGTATATAATCGGCTTACATATTCTTTCAATGCCTGTGTACGTTCGTGGGACAGTCGTTCATTTACCTTAAGAGGGCCGTCCGGTGATGCGTAACCGTGAATACCGATGTGTGTGATGCTTACGTTACTGTCTTGTTTGATAGTGTTGATTGTCTCTATGATTTTATTTAGTTCGGCTGCATTATTGCTGTATTTGTCATTAATGGCAGTTGCATTGACGGGAAAGTCAATGAACGCTGAACCTTTCTCCTTTCTGATTTTCGATTTCTCGATTTGTGGAGTCAAGAATGCAAGTTGCGGAACAGGTGTTGGTTGTGGGTGCAGACGGGCGATGCAGGTGAAATCTTCCGTGCCGGGAATACCGCAGCCACAACTCTTCTCTACTAATGAGAGAGTAGCCCGGTTCATCCATTTATCAAACGGGGCGGATTGCAGGTAATGCAAAGTCTGTCTTTCTCCGTTTTTTCTTTGCAGGGCTTGTGCTTCTTTTTCTTTTTTTCTTGTTTCCCGCAGGAATATGATATGCTGTTTCCGGCTGTTGATATAAATGGGTGGCAGTTCCAACCGATGTTCCAAACTGTCGCTGACAACAGGAATCAATACCATAGATTCATTGGGCGAGAAATCGCGGGTGATGTCTATTGAAATAGAAACCACCAACTCTTTTCCGACCTTATACAGGCTGGATGAGGTTGTGCGCACAGCCCCTGTTTCTTCTGTCGCAAGCGCCGGGGCTTGTATCATCAGAGACAGAATAACCGCAATGATAAAAATTGCTCCTGTTTTCATTATTGTAATAATCTGTATTTCTTTGTCTTATAGGTGAATCTGTTACCAAGGATAAATCTGGGATATTACTCCATACTGTTGTAATTCTTCCAAAATCTTTATATCCTTTTTACTTTTGCTGAATCCGCCATGTCCTAGATGATATACTCTCCAGGGAGTGGTGCGGTATTTGCGTGCTATCTGCAAATAGATACGCCTTCTTTTTGAGAACCAAACTTTCCATAGACTGTTCATACTGCTTCCTCTTTTCGTTTTAAAATAGATATACCAAACTTATGGAGGCCTTGTTGGGGCCTGTGTAATGATGGTGTCCTTTGTTGCGAAGTCCTGCACATTTCCTGACACAGTTGTACTGCTTATAGCAGATGAAATCATATCCTGCTCCCAAAGCTGTTTCTATGTTCCAATGGTCGTTCAGCATCCAATGGTATCCACAACTGATGCCACCTCCTACGAGCCAGCCCTCATACCGATGTTCTTTCAGTCTTGAGAATATGCCGAAAGGCAGTTTCTTCCCGCCGATATTGAATTGCCCGCCATTGAGATAAGCTCCCCAAAAGAAACCGTTGAACTTCTGGCAAGTCCAGTATTTATATTCGGGCTGAATCAGCCAGTAACGGTTCACGTACATCTCACTTCGCTTCCATGGTCGCAGGCTGCCTGCCAGCTCGACGGTGCTTCTGTTTCCTACGGCATAGGAGATACCTGCTCCGAAGGAACCGTCGATTGCCGGAAGTGCGTTGAGTCTGACGGCTACTTTCTGCGAATAGCAGTGAAGACAACCGAATGATATAAGTAGGGCTATGAAGTATCTCATTGTATCTGTCGGTTAAGGACGTTTATTGTTTTCGAAAAAGACCTTCAGGTTGTATGTGGCTTCCTCGGAACCTTCCGCTTTGGCGGCTTTCAGTATGCGGATGCCCTCGTATGTATTTCCGGTCATCAGCTCATACACTCCCCGGCAACTTTTGTAGGCAAGTCCTTCATGTAATGCCATTGAAAGGAATTTGTTTGCTGATTTCGTATCTCCCTGCTCAATGGCGGCAGCAGCGGCATTGAGGTTGGCGACAGGATGCACGGGATACAGTTTGACGCTGATATTGATAATCTGATAAAACTTCGTCTTGTTGTCCGCATATGACAGTGCCACTGTATAAAGTTCGCGGAGCGATAACATCTGCGGATTGATATCTGCCATAATCTTTGCCTCTTCGAGATTGAAGTTCAACTCTTTCTGGTTACGGATATCTACGTCATCCGATGCTGGGGAAACATACGAACCTTTATATTTTAATTTCCTGTTTACCGGAGTTGAAGGTGTTGTATTGCCGGTGGCCGTTACCTGAGAAGGGGTTGCCTGAACTGTTGTGGCAGTTGCGCTTACTTCGGGTGGTAGCACTGCGTATTGCGGTGCGATGATTAACGTGTCTTTTAGCGTCTGTTCGCCTTCGGGTCTGACGATAGTCCTTCGCAGGTAGACTGTGGCGTCGTTCATCCAGTCTTCCATCGGCAGTGCGGTGCGGTAAGCGATAGTACGAGAATGGTCGTTGTCAATGCTTGCCACGAGATATGCCGGAGTGGTTTCCTTGCTGTCTTTCTTTTTGCGCAATATTTGGTTGCGCAGGTATAGCTTCTGTTTCTGCTTGCCATTCAGTTGAATGGCGGGCAACAACATTCTGTAGTCCCGGTTGGTCAGGACAGGTGTCAGTATGACAGCGTTCTTCGGGTTCATGTCCTCTATCTCTACCGATACGTCCATCGAAAGGAGTAATGAGTCTGCCCGTACTCCCAAAAAGTGGGGCTTGATATCCAGCTTGACGTTCTGTGCCGGAAGCAGATTACATATCAATAGGCCGAGCAAGATGAGTGTTTTCGTTTTCATTTTATGCGTTTATTAAATTGGATTATTGGATGAAATACACGACCGATATTCCTATTTGCGTAGGTCCCCAATAGTTGCAATTTGACTTTTCTATCAGGGGAGCGCCTGCGGATTGCCCGTAGCGTTTGTAATTGAGATGGGCGTATCCCAATGCGAAACCCGCTTCCAGATTCCATTGCGGGCTAATCATCCATTGGTAACCGTAGGAAATGCCGAACCCCGCCAGATTACCTTGATAGCGGTTGTTGATGATGTGTCGGTTCTCTACACCCAGCATCTTTCCGTCTCCGAATCCCCAGGGAAGCATTCCGCCGAAATTGAATAAGGCATAATGAAGCTGTAGCCCGATAAAGCTTCCTGCGAATGCTTCGTTGAACCATTTGCGGTATTCCGGTTGTACGAGGAAATGCTTCATTTTCTTATTGTTGCTGAAACTCCACGGATTGTAATTGACGGAAAGACTGAGGGTATGTGTGTCGTCACAGCGTATCTCACCTCCGAGATTGAATGAACTGGTGAGGTCATAGAGCAGATTGCTCTTGACGGCTATGTTCTGTCCGCATAGGTTGGATGCAGGCAAGATGAATCCGATAAAGATGAGAAGGACGACCGGCATTTGTTTTATGCTTGTCGCAAACTTCCATCTTCCGCCCGCGAACGGGTGCGAGTCTTTAGCTGTATCAGGTTTGTGTGTCATAACTTTTTGTTTATGCATGTCTGTTACTTCTTAGGTAACGGAATTCTATTTGCATGACAAATGTATCTGAAGATAAAACAGGAAAAAGACAGTGGTCTTTTATAAATAAAATATACTTGAATGATTTCGGATGGGAATTAGTCCGATGTTCGGCAATAGATGGTTAGAACATGAATGAAGTCTGCTTCGTGTTCTTGCCTGTTATTTTATTTTTTCAAAGGAAAAGAATAAAATAAGATACGATTTATTTGGATAGTGAGGTTCTTTTTATATATCTTTGTGCCGAATTTATATCCGTTACCTAAGAAGTAACAGAACTGGTAAAGTGTTTGTTATTAATTTGTTATGGATTAATGGTGTCTTTCTCTGTAAGATTCGATGTAATAACAATTCAATTTGTTGGCATCTGTCCTTTCTTTCAATCCGAAGCCCTTCAGGTAGGTCTGTGTGGTCTTGATTGATTTGTGCCCCAATGATTCACTAATCATCTCGATGGAGATTCCCTGATACTTTGCGTTTGTTGCCCAGGAGTGACGGATAGTATATGAAGTGACAGGTGATTTCAGTTGTAATTCTCTCGACAGGCTTTTCAGTTGGTTGTTGAACCGGCGGAGTGCCGACTGGTATTCTTTATAAACACCTTCATCTTTCCGCGGCTTGTCACCTTTCAGGATATTGAACAGATAATCGGGATAATTCTCTCTCGGCGCAGTGTTGTTGCGTAGTTTGTTCATTTCCTTTTTCGACATATCCAATATTTCAAGGCTTATAGGCGTTCCTGTCTTTATACGGTTGTATCTGAGAACGTTCTGTTCCAGTGCTGATTTCTCCATATGCGCAAAGTCAGAGAACGGCATGCCGCAGAACTGGAACATCAGCCGTGCGATGGCTTGTGTACGGCTCAAGTGTTCGGACTGGGGAGTTTTGTAGAGAAGCGTATGCAATTCGCCGGGCGGCAGTGCTTTCTTCTGTCGTACATCTACTCCTGTGTACACATCACGAAATAATCGGGGGATAAAACGGGCGATACCTGCTTCCACACCGCGGTTGTAAATGCTGCGCAGCATGCGCATATAGGTGGAGACAGTATTCGGCTTCAACCCGTATTCGTGAAGATATTGCCCATATCGCCGCAAACTGTCGCGGGTGATTTGTGCAAATGATACGCCAGGCGTATCACAGAACTTGGTGAATGAGAGAACTGCGTTCTTATACACGTGCGCTGTCGAATAGCGCCCTTCTTCCTGTAGTTTCCATATGTACGCTTTGGCACATACGATAAATCCATTTTTGTTGCTTTTCTGTTTCATAAGCTTGTTTATCTTTATTTTATTATTCAAGGAGTATAACAAAAGTAGTTATCTTTTTTGTTGTTAATGCCTATGAAAACTCTCCGATTGCTATGTAATTTTTTGTAATTTTGTTCCGGATTGATAATAAGGTAATCTGTTATGCTGCAAAAAACAAAAGGAATAGTTCTTCATACGTTAAAATATAATGATACGTCTATCATTGTAGATATGTATACGGAGTTGTCCGGCAGGGCTTCTTTTCTTGTGGCAGTACCCCGTTCGCGAAAGGCTGCGGTGAAATCTGTTCTGTTTCAGCCGTTATCTTTTATCGAATTTGAAGCGGATTACAGACCGAATGCTACACTCTATCGGGTGAAGGAGGCGAAGTCTTTTTATCCTTTTTCGTCCATTCCTTATGACCCGTATAAGTCTTCGATGGCGCTTTTCTTGGCTGAATTTCTTTATCGGGCTGTCCGCGAAGAGGCGGAGAACCATCCGTTGTTTGCCTATCTGCAACATTCTATCATTTGGCTGGACGAGTGCAGCGAAGGTTTTGCCAATTTCCATCTGGTCTTTCTGATGAGGCTTTCCCGCTTTTTGGGGCTTTATCCTAATCTCGATGATTATCATACCGGTGACTATTTTGACTTGCTGAATGCCTGTTTCACTTCGATTCGTCCTCAGTTACATTCATCTTATATTAATCCTGAAGAAGCCGGGCGACTTCGGCAACTGATGCGTATGAATTATGAGACGATGCACCTTTTCGGCATGAGCCGTGCGGAACGCACCCGCTGCCTGACTACTATCAATGATTATTATAGCCTGCATTTGCCGGACTTTCCGGCTTTGAAATCACTGGAGGTGCTGAAGGAATTGTTTGATTAAGATAGCTGAAATTGTATTAGATAATTTTAGTTTTACGTCTTGAATCCAGGTTCATTGGTCGTTTCCTCATCCTCGGAGGGGCTGGTGTCTCCTTTCCGGTAAGTTTGTGGGGTGACGTGGTATCTCTCCTTAAAACATTTGCTAAAATATTTGGGAACATTGAAACCTACCTGGTCTGATATTTCCGCAATATTCAGTTCCATGTTGTTCTTCAGTAAGAATGCTGCACGTTTCAAGCGGAGAGTCATAATGAAATCAGCAGGTGTCTGCCCTGTAATGGCTTTTAACTTGGAGAAAAGTTTTGTGCGGGAAATACTCATGTGCGTTGCCAGCATATCTACATTGAAATCTCCATTCTCCATTTCCTGTTCGATAATTTCCATCACTTTATCCATGAACTTCTTGTCCATTATGTTGTTGGTCAGAATTTGTACGTTTCCTTGTGGCTGTTTGCTGAACTTCTCTTGCATTATGATCCGGTTATTGACCAGATTGTTACAGCGGGACAGCAAGATATTGATGTTAAACGGTTTGGTAATATAATCATCCGCTCCCATTCTCAATCCTTCCAGGTTGTGCTCGATGGCGGTTTTGGCCGTCAGCAGAACTACAGGTATATGGCAGGTATCAAAATCGGTTTTAATGGCTTGGCAAAGTTCCGTACCGGACATCTCCGGCATAATGATATCGCTGAGCACGATGTTGGGATTTTCGGAACGTACTTTCTCCAGCCCTTCCTTGCCGTTGGAAGCGGTAATGACAATATAGAACTCTTCGAATATTTTGGTCAACATTTTTTTTAATGAGTCGTTGTCCTCCACAATAAGAATTTTATATTCTCCTTCCTTTAGTCGGGTGTCATTGTTTGAAACTGTTTGTTCCGACAACAGATATTGTTGGAACTCTGCACTTAACTCATTAACTTCATTAGATGTAAATGTATCTTTTGTGTCACAGATTTGTTCGGAGGTAAAGTGTTCTTTTCCGGTTTTCAGATGTATGCAGAAGGTAGTGCCTTCTCCCAATTCACTGGAAACTTCAATACTTCCATGATGTAGTTCGACTATGCCTTTAGAAAGCGAAAGGCCGATGCCGGTACCTACATAGAACAACGAATCCAACTGTTCCGTTTGATAAAAACGGGTAAAGATATTGCTGATGTCTTTGGCAGCTATTCCCGAGCCATTGTCCGTTACGTCAATGAGAACCTCCTGATTCCTTTTCCGGATGGATATGGAAATTATTCCTCCGGCTTTTGTGTGTTTAAAGGCATTGGAGATAAGATTGTTTATCACTTTTTGCATCTGCTTGGCATCGTACCATAAACTGATATTGTCACTACTCTTCTCGAAGTTGAAAGTAATCTGGCGTTGTACTGCATATTCCTGAAAAAGGAGATAATGTTCATATACAAAGTCCACAATATTATGCTCGCTGACCTTGATAGTCATGTAGCCTTGTTCCTGCTTGCGGAAGTCAAGTAGTTCGGTGATCAGCCCCCTCAACTGTAAACAGCTTTTGTATACCCCTAGTATTTTGTTGTAAACGTTGGGAGCAAAGGAACGCATCTGTAGTAACATTTCCATTTGTCCGATGATGAGTGTAAGAGGAGTACGGAATTCATGTGAAATGTTGGTGAAGAAACGTAATTTGGCTTGGTTGAGTTTTTCGATATCTTCGGCATGCTTTTTTTCATATTTCAGCGATTCTTGAAGTTGGATTCGGCGATGGTAGGTACGTATGAGGTAACATACAATACCCGCAATACATATAAAATATAGTAGGTATGCCCAAATCGTATGATAGAAAGGAGGTAAGATCTCTATTTGCAATCTGCTTGGTGGAACCAGGCTTTCATTGATATTTCTGGCCTTGACAACTAATGTATATTTACCGGGATTTAGGTTGGTGTATGTAATGACATTTTGTTCCAGACTGTTCCATGTATTAGAAAAACCTTCCAGGCGGTATATGATTTTATCTTTATTGAAAGGTATATAGTCGGTTGTGGTATATTCAATGCTGAATATATTTTGATTAGGTTTAAGAGTGATTTTTGGGGTATAAGTTATGTCTCTAGTCAATATGCTGTCTTTATCTCCTACATTGATGTCCTTTCCGTTCACGATAAGTCGGAATGGATAGATGCGGTAAGAACGAGGAGATTCTTCAAGTTCTTTCTCGAAGAAAGAAATAATTCCGGTGGTTCCTCCAATGAATATTTCTCCTTTTTTGTTTTTGTAAAGTGCATTTTCATTGATACAACTTAGCGGGAGTTCTTCATAATTCTTGAATCTTTTCTGCTGATAGTCTAATATGGAGAATCCTTTGTCGGTAGTTACAAGTAGTCTGTTTGGCGATAGCTCGCAGATATTGTAAATAATGTTACTTGCCAAGCCGTTTTTGCTCATATCGAAGTTCTCGAAGTCATCCGTTTCTCTGCGGTATAAATCCAATCCATTTTCATTAGTACAGAACCATAATCTGTTCTGACTGTCTTCATAGATGGAATTGATACTGTTGCTACTGATGCTGTGCTCATTGGCACTCTTATACTTGTATATTGACAGTTTTTGAGTGCCAAAGTCGTAAGCGCAGGCCCCATTGTTGTTATTGGCTATCCATAAAATACCTTTGTGGTCGAGGGTTAATCCGAAACTGGATATGGTATTGTTGAATGCCACTTCATCGTGGAATAACGGTTTACATGTTCCGGTTTCAGGATTGAACAAACCGATTCCGTTGTTGGTTGCTAATATTAATTGCCCTTGATAGGGTAAAATATCTTCAATAAGATTGGATGGAATAGATGTTCTATCCCCCTTCTTATATTTATAATTGGTGGAGCGGCCGGTTTTTAAATCTAATTTGTTAAGTCCTTCCAGATGAATGCCGAACCACATTACTTTTTGGATGGAGTCGTAGTAGATTGCTCTTACATTTCCTTGTCTATAATTGTTGGGAGTATTTTTATCAGTATACCATTGATAGGTTTGGGTGACCGGATCGTATTTATTAATTCCGCCCTTCTCTGTACCTATCCATAAATTCCCCTCGTCATCTTCGGTCATACGTTTAACGATAGGAGAGCTTAAACCTTCTTTTTCCTTGGAAGAAGTCTGGTATTCACGATAAATCTGTTTCTGTGGATTGAAATAGTTAATTCCTCCGGAATATGTCCCTATCCAAATGGTTCCTTGTAAGTCGCAATGTAATCCCCAGATGGAAGAGTTACTTAGACTTTTGCTGTTTTCTTTTTTCACATAACGGGTGAACTTTCTAGTTTGCTTGTCATACTTGTTAAGTCCGTTGAAAGTTCCTATCCATATATTTCCTTGCTTGTCTTCGCAACACCTGTGTGTATAGTTGGAACTGATGGTGGAAGGATCATCTGCTTCATATAAGAAATTATTAATCTGTTTGCCTTGTATGCAGTATACTCCGTGGCCTGATTTGGCAGTTATCCAATAGCAACCGGAAGAATCTCTGATGATATCGGAAATGTTTCCTTCTTTGATAGGCTGGGTCAGTTCCTTTTGTGCGTTGAGTATATAGAGTCCTTTGTTGGTTCCTATGAGAACAGAGTCGTTGTATACGTATAATCTTTGGATAATGCTATTATTTTGAGGCATCTTATAGAACAAATCGAATTTTGTTCCATCGTACTTGAATATCTGGTTTGAAGTGGCAGCGTATAGATATTCAGAAAAGAATTCTGCCCGTGTGCTTTTCTTTATGATAGGAGTAAATAGCCCTTTTTCTATGTCATAAGCGGAAATACCCCTGTTGGTCATGATATAAACGTGGCCGTTTTGGTCTCCTGTGATGTGATAAATATCATTGTATAGAATACTATTTGAGTTGTTTTTCTCTTTTTGATAGATTTTGAAATCTTTTCCATTGTATAAGCTGACTCCATTTCGTGTGCCGAACCACATAAATCCACGTTCATCCTGATAAATGGAAATAATGGAATTGTGTGATAGACCATTGTCGGTAGTCAAATGCCGGAAAGATATGCTTTGTGTACTACATGTAAGTATGTGTACACATAAGAAGTAGCAGATTAAAAAGATTCTGTTTCTCATAATCTTTAGGTATAGTAATCATTATTTAAGATTTGCAAATATAGTTTTTTTGTCGTGAGGAGGAAAACGTGATGTTGTGTTGTTAGGTGTATTATTGTTCAATTTATGTGTTATTTTGTCCATTTTGCCCCATTGGGCTCGTTTTGTATGTTTGAGATTCCTTTCATGGATATATATAACCCCTCCAATGTTATTTCATTTTTTATTTTTGTTTGGTAAAGTTGATAAATTAATGAAATATTGATTGTTTATGAAAAATAATATTTTAACTCGTACGTGCATTGGTCTTTTCCTCTTTTCTGTGTTTGCTTGTGTGGGAGCTGAAAGACAGAAAGATTTCCTTTCGACGAATATAGAGTATGCCGCTGTCCAATATGGTTTACAAATAGATGCTCTTGAGAAGAATGATAAAATCTTAATACCTCGTACAGTGAACGCTAAAGGAGATATGGTATATGCACGTCGTGGTTGGGATTGGACTCTCGGCTTCTTCCCGGGAAGCCTTTGGTATTTGTATAATCTTACCGATAATGAATACTGGAAGCAGAAAGCAGAGAAATGTACCGAATATTTATATAAGGAACAATATAATACTTCACATCATGATATCGGTTTTATCATAGGTTGCAGCTTCCTCAACGGCTTGCGTATGGGAGGTAAAGAGGAATATAAGCCGGTCGTAGTACAGGCGGCCAAATCCTTGTCTACCCGTTTTCGTCCGAATGCGGAGATCATTCAGTCTTGGAATACCGACAAAGGACGTCCGTTAAAGATGGGATGGAAATGTCCGGTGATTATTGATAATCTGATGAATCTGGAACTTCTGTTTGAAGCCACCCGGTTGTCCGGTGACTCTACCTATTATAATATAGCTGTTTCACATGCCGATAAGACCTTGAAGAACCATTTCCGGAAGGATGGAAGTTCGTATCATGTGGTAGACTATGATCCGGAAACGGGAGAAGTGCTTAAGCGTTGCACGGCACAAGGATATTCCGATGAATCGGCATGGGCACGAGGACAGGCTTGGGCTATTTATGGTTATACAATGTGTTATAGGTACACACATTGTCAGGCATATTTGAATCTGGCGAAGAAGGTGTATGAGTTTATATTTACCAACTCAAATCTTCCCGAAGATTTGATACCTTACTGGGATTTTGATGCCTTGAATATTCCAAAGGAACTGAGGGATGTGTCGGCTGCTACTATTACGGCTTCCGCACTGTATGAGCTAAGTGCCTTCTCAAATAATAAGGAATATAAAGAAACAGCAGATAAGATAATGAAAACGCTGTCTTCTCCGGCTTATCGTGCTGAAATTGGTGAGAATCATTATTTTCTGCTGATGCATTCAGTGGGTAGTTTCCCGGACTGCGCTGAGATAGACGTTCCTCTTAGTTATGCCGACTATTATTATCTGGAGGCTTTGAGACGTAAAAGAGATTTGGAAAAAGGGTGAATATATCTAATTGTGAAAACATGTTTTAAATCTTTTTTTCTGTTGTAATAGAGTTGTGCTTTCTCTGTGTAAAGCGCAATACGGGGGACTATGGATTTGCAACGAAATAACTACAACTCTGCGTACTTGATGATGGGAGGAGACTTGCTGTAATATGGGGTGTTATTGTTTGGTTATGGGGTGTTTTTGTACATAAATACCTTATTGTTGATTGTGTATAATATGCTACCTTCTTGTGAATAATAGATGGCTCTCAATGTCTAAAATCTATTTAATTTTGTGAATTATTGATAGAACCTTTTTAATAATATATTTTATAATTCTTAAATTTAAAAAAGATGGAAAACTTCTTCTTTCCAATGAAGATACCTCAGAGACAGGTATGGCTATTGGCGACGTTTTTGTCATTTGGGCAAATGGCTTTCCCTATAGGAAATAGTGTGTCGGGAGAGGCCTCTGTTGCAAGTTCTATTGTGCAACAGAACCGCAGAATGATTACCGGAACAGTGACTGATAGTCACGGTCCGGTAATTGGTGCCAGTGTAATTGTAAAGGGAACTACCAGTGGGGTTATTACTGATGTGGATGGTAACTTTAAACTGGAAGTTCCGATAGGTGCTACTATCGTTATATCTTATGTGGGATATAAGGATAAAGAAATAAAGTATACCGGAGAATCCACCTTAAAAATCGAACTGAATGAAAATGTTCAAGAGTTACAGGAAGTACAGGTGGTGGCTTATGGTGCTACCAAGAAAGTGACGGTAACAGGAGCAATGTCGTCTATTACAACAAAAGACGTATTGAAAAGTCCGGTATCAAGTATTGGTAATGCATTGGCAGGTAAAATGCCAGGTTTGTCTGCCATCCAGACTTCCGGTCAGCCGGGTAGTGACGATCCCACAGTATATGTGCGTGGTGTGGGATCATTGAACGAATCCATGTCTCAGCCTTTGTTTTTGGTGGATGGAGTAGAACGCAGTTTCTTCCAACTCGATCCTAATGAAGTGGAAGATATTACGGTATTGAAAGATGCTTCTGCAACGGCTGTGTTCGGGGTACGTGGTGCTAATGGCGTTATTTTGGTGACAACCAAACGCGGGCAGGAAGGGAAAGCGAAAGTTAGCTTCTCTACTTCATTTGCCTTACAGACACCTACTCGATTACCTGATTTTGCTAATAGCTATGAATATGCCACGGCATATAATAACGCCCAGCTTCACGATGGATACACCGAAGCCCAACTGGCGTTCAAACCGGAAGCTATTGAAGGATTTCGCACTCACAGCAATCCGTTGGCTTATCCGGATACGGACTGGATGGACTATTTGGTACGTAATACGGCTCTACAAACGCAACATAACTTGACTATTTCGGGCGGTTCGCAGAGAGTGCGCTATTTCGCGTCACTCGGTGTATTTACTCAGGACGGGCTCTTTAACTGTTATCAAAAAGATTATGATGACAATTACAGCTACAATCGCTACAATTATCGTTTGAATTTGGATGTGGATTTGACAAAGACTACACAGCTTCGTGTGAATGTGGGTGGACGTGTCAATGACAAACACACTCCAGGTGTGGATGGAGAATCGGGTCTGTCCAGTATTGAGACTATTTTCCGTGGTATTTATTGGGCTGTTCCATTTTCCGGTTCAGGTATCGTGGACGGAAAATGGGTGTGGGCGGATGCACGTAATATTTCTAGTTCTTTCGGTGATATGCGTGATGCCATGTACACTTATTACGGACGAGGTTATGATGTGACTTATGGTAATACGCTGAATTTCGACTTCTTGTTAGAACAGAAGTTGAACTTTATAACCAAAGGCTTGAAAGCTCATGTGAAAGGTGCTTATAATAGTTCTGTTTCTCTCACTAAAAAAAGACGTGGTAAAACTCCTCATTACGAGCCGTTGATACAATCCGACGGATCGGTACTGCTTCGCCGTGTGGATGAAGAAAATATATTAGGCTATGAAGAAGCTATCGGCCGTGGTAAGGACTGGTATGTGGAAGCTGCCCTGAACTATAAACGTGACTTTGGCAAACACCACGTTTCGGGACTTGTAATGTATAATCAATCTATCACTTATTACCCTAGCGGCCCTTCGGCGTTTTTGTCAATTCCGAGAAGTTATATCGGTTTGGTGGGACGTGCTACTTACGACTATAACACCCGTTATATGTTCGATGTGAATATGGGATACAACGGATCGGAGAACTTTGCTCCGGGCAAACGTTTCGGTTTGTTTCCCGCGTTCTCTGTGGGTTGGGTGATATCAGAAGAGAATTTCATGAAGCCGGTAAAAACTTTTATGGACTACTTGAAAATGCGTGTATCTTATGGTATCGTAGGTAATGATCGTGTGAGTGATAAGTCCCGTTTCCTCTATCTGCCGGACGTATACAATGCTTCCAATGGTGGTTTCTACTTCGGTAGTGGCAGTTCTATTACTACAGGTGCCAACGAGGCAAAGAAGGGAAATCCTAATGTGACTTGGGAAACGGCTGCTAAACAGAATTATGGTGTTGACGCTTATTTCTTTAATAGCAAATTGAAGGTGAACTTTGACTACTTCATCGAACACCGCCGTGATATCCTGACTTCCCGTGGAACTGACCCCGGTTATTTGGCTGTGACGCTTCCTACCGCTAACATCGGTAAGGTAGACAATAAGGGATATGAAATCAATGTGAATTGGAGAGATAAAATTAACAAATTGAGATATAATATCGGATTTAATATTTCGCGTACCAAAAACAAGATTATTTATATGGACGAGGTGACTTATCCGTATGCTTATATGCAACGTACCGGTAAATCTGTCGGTCAGCATTTTGGTCGTAAGTTTGCCGGGTATTTCTCCGAGGAGGATGTGGAACGATATGCCACCGAAGGACATGGAGGTATTCCTGATCATGGCATTACTCCCAAGCCTGGCGATGTGATGTATATGGACTTGAACGGTGATAAAAAGATAGACCAGAATGATATTACCGCTATCGGTAATACTAACTATCCGCAGTTGTCATATGGTATCAACTATGGTATTTCTTACAAAGGATTTGACATCAGCATGACTTGGGCGGGGGCTGCCAAGACTTCACGTATGTTGGACGACGTTTTCCGTTATCCTTTTGGGCAGACTAACCAACGTTCACTGATGAAATATTTTGTTACCGATACTTGGACACAAAAGGGGAGTGCGGCTAAATATCCCGCTATCTCGTTTGTGAACAGAAGTAACAATTACTATGACTCTGATTTATGGTTGCGTGATGCTTCTTACTTACGTCTGAAGAATGTGGAAGTAGGTTACAGTTTCTCCAAGAAAATTTTGAATAAGATGCATTTAGGCAGTTTGCGTGTATATGCTACCGGTTATAACCTGCTTACATTTGATAAATTGGACGTGATAGACCCGGAGTCGAAATCTGCTGCAAGAGCTAATTATCCATTGGTGATGGTTATCAACTTTGGTTTGAAAGTAGGTTTTTAATTAAAAAATAGAATGATATGAAATCACTTACAAGATATTTTCAAGGATTGATGTTGGGGACTTTACTGATTACCACAATATCATGCGAGGACTTTGCGCTGGGTGAAAAATTCCTTCAGAAACCTCCTAGTTCGGATGTTACCATTGATACCATCTTTTCTACAGCGGTATATGCGCGTCGGGTGCTGTGGAATAGTTATGGTAATTTGCCATACGCATTTTGGGCAAGTAACAGTTATGGTTTTTCTACCAATATGTGGTTTGGAATTCAGGAAGATTTGACGGATTTGTGTAATTCAGCTTTGACCTGGGATGGTCCTAATAAAGTTTATTACAGTGGTGCTTACAATGCCGGTTCGGAAGAGGCGTCCGATGGAGACGGAGCTACCAAATACGGCTTTACCCGGCGTAATAGCTGGAAAAGTATCCGCATGGCTTGGGTGTTTATAGAGAATGTAGACCGTGTGCCTGATATGGATGAAGCTGAGAAGTTGCGTTTGAAAGCGGAGGCTAAAATTGTGATTGCTACTCAATATGCCGAGATGCTTCGTCACTTTGGTGGTCTGCCTATTGTAGACCGAGCTATTTCCGCAGAAGATGGTTTGGGATTTCCTGCCCGTGCCACTTTGCAGGAGACCGTAAATTTTATCGTGAGATTGCTGGATGAGGCTATTGATTGTAAAGAGCTTCCCTGGAATGTTACTGAAGAAGAATCTGACAACTGGAGTGGCCGCCTGACCCGTGCTTCTGCTATGGGATTGAAAGTGCGTGTACTTTTGTTTGCTGCAAGTCCCTTGTTTAATAATGAGATGCCTTATTATGAGGGCGAAGCTTCCGAAAAATTGATGACTTGGTTTGGGGGATATGACCCAAAACGTTGGGAAGATGCCGCAAAAGCAGGCGAAGACTTTTTTAAGGCATTGAATAAGGAAGGTTTCTACGATTTGGTGAAAGGGGGAGAACCGCGTATGGCATTCCGTGACGCTTACTATACACGAGGTACGACAGAATCATTGATTTCGGTACGCCGCCATTATAAGACCAACAATATCGGGGGGATCATGCAAAGTGCACGTTGGGGTGCTTGGGGAGTTACCAAGGAGTACTTCGATATGTTCCCTATGGCAGATGGAAGCGATTTTGACTGGAATAATCAAGAACATGCTAAAAATCCGTTTGTTAATCGTGACCCTCGTTTGTGTGAAACTATTCTGTTGGATGGTGACAAGTTCGGTAGCGGTGTGGCTGCTATATATCGGCAATATTCAAAAGATAAGACAAATTATCCGAAAGGTGAACATTATAATAATAAAAGTGTCAACCTGGATGATAAAGGGCTAACTACTAACGGTCTGACAGCACGTAAGTTTTTACTCGACCGTCAAGGGGAATGGAGTGGTCGTGTCATTCAGTGGCCGTTGTTGCGTTTGGCTGAGGTCTATTTGTCATATGCTGAGGCGTTGAATGAATGTAATCGTACCGGTGAGGCTTATTCTTATATCAATGCGGTGAGAAATCGTGTAGGTCTGGGTGATTTGAAGGCAGGTTTGAACAAGGACGAATTCCGTGAAGCAGTACTTCGTGAACGTGCCTGTGAATTTGGCTTTGAGGAAGTTCGTTTCTATGATCTTATTCGCTGGAAACGTGAGACGGACTTTACTAAACATCTGCATGGTCTTTATTTCTATAAGCATAAGAAAACAGGAGAATATCTGTTTGAGTTCCCGCAACTGAAAGAAAGAGCTTGGCAGAAGGCCGGTGGCTTCTCTCCGAAGTGGTATTTGAGTGCATTCCCTCCCAAAGAGGTGAATAAAGGGTACGGATTGGTTCAAAATCCTGGTTGGGAATAACATAATATATTATTGAATAAAGTAATCATACTATCCTTATGGAAAAAAGTATAAAGCTAATCATTACAGGGCTGCTGTGTTCTTCCATTGCGGCAGCTCAGGTAGCAGACAGCATACAGCATTACGGACGGGGTATCTCGTTCAGCAAGAAGGAAGCGACTACCGCCGGTGGCATGGCTACGGCTGATGAATTGGGTCACCGTACCAGTACGGTAGCCTCCAACGCTTTGTTTGGACTGATTCCCGGTCTTCAGGTTTTGCAGAATGGAGGGAATGAATGGGAAAACGGTGCTACACTTTATGTACGCGGTGTAGGTACTACTAGTAGTAAGAGTCCGTTGATATTGATTGATGGTTATGAACGTAGCATCGATAATCTTGCTGTGCAAGACATCGAGTCTGTCAGTGTACTGAAAGATGCCGCTTCACTGGCGCTTTATGGTATGCGTGGCGCTAACGGTGTGATTCTTATCACTACCAAACGTGGTCATGTGGGGAAACCGGTCATTACCTTCGACTATGAGTTTAAGATGGGTATACCACACCGTTTACCGGAATTTGTGGATGGTTATACTTATGCTCAGGCCATGAATGAAGGCTTGAAAAATGATGGTACCACGACACCTCGTTACAGCCAGCGTGAGTTGGATGCTTTCCGTGACCAAACTTATCCGGAGTTCTATCCTAATGTGGATTGGATGGACGAAGCGCTTCGAGACCATAGTTTCGGTAACAATGTGAATTTTTCCCTCCGTGGAGGTGGTGATGTTGTACAGTATTTTACTCAGCTGAATTACCTGAACGACAAAGGTATTTTGCAACCAACCGAGGAGAATGAAGGGTATTCTACGCAGTTTAAGTACTCTAAACTGAACTTTATGACCAATCTCGACATTAAGTTGGGAAATACCACTAAATTGCAACTTAATATGCGTGGTAACTTTGCGGAGGATAATCGTCCCTATACCACTACCGCTGACATATTCGATATGTTGTATAAAGTTCCGTCGGGTGCTATGCCTGTCAAGACTTCCAGTGGTCGATGGGGAGCAACTTCTATTTATGGCAGCAACCCGATAGCTATGATTTCTGATACGGGTTATGAACGTGGGCAGACTCGTAACCTTTATGCAGACATAAACTTTGCACAGGACTTGAGTTTCATTACTAAAGGTTTGTCTGCTACTGCTCGTCTAGGTTTTGACAACGAGGCGCGATATTGGGAACGCAACCAGCATAAATATGCAACCGAACAAGCTACTATGGGTTGGGACGGTGAAGAAAATTCTTATAAGAAGTTGACTGAAGAGACTGCTTTAGACTTTAGTAGCAGTATCAAGGATGTGGTTCGCCGTCTGACTATCAACGCACAGGTGAATTATGATCGTATCTGGAAGGCTGATCATAAGTTGAACGCTACTGTGTTTTATAGTATGGACAAGCTGATGAAGCGTGGGCAGAATGCAGGCAGAGCCTTTATGGATATTGCGGGGCAAATTCATTATACTTATAAGAATCGTTACTTGCTTGATTTCTCTTTGGCAGGTTCTGCGTCCAGTATTCTCGAACCGGATGATCGATGGGGGATTTTTCCTTCGGTAGGTGCAGGTTGGATTCTTTCAGAAGAGAATGCTTTTAAAGCTGACTGGCTGAATATGTTGAAACTTCGTGCTTCGTATGGTATTGCAGGGCGTGCTGACTATGGTGTACAACTTTTCCGTGGTTCATATAGTGGTGGTGGAAGTTATTATTTTGGTGAAACACCGGCTTCCATCAGCGGTATGAAAGAGGCTCGTCTTGCTGTAGATGGGTTAACTTATGAAAAATCACATAAGTTGAATGCGGGTATTGATTTTATGGCATGGAATCGTCTTTCTTTATCAATAGATGGTTATTATGATCATCGTACAGATATTTTGGTAGATGGAGATGGCGCTCTTTCCTCTGTATTAGGTATTGCAGCTCCTGATATAAACAGTGGTATTGTGAATAGCTACGGTGTGGAAGTTGCAGCTAATTGGAATGATAAAATAGGAAATGTTACTTATCGGTTAGGCGGGCAATTCAGTTTCAATCGTAATAAGATTAAGGAGATGAATGAGGTGTATCGTCCGTATGATTATTTGAAACGTACCGGACATTCTGTAAGCCAATATTTTGGTTATGAAGTGGAAGGGATTTATCAGAGTTGGGATGATATTGAAAATCGTGAAGTGAAACAGATACTGGATGAAGTACGTCCCGGTGACTTGAAATTCAAGGATCAGAATGGTGATAAAGTAATTGATGAATATGATCAGGTAGCATTAGGATATAATAAAGTCTGTCCTGAGATTTATTACGGTTTCAGTCTTGGAGCCGAATACAAAGGATTAGGATTTACTGCTTTATTCCAAGGGGTTGCCAATTATAGTCAGATGCTTGATACACGCAGTATCTATCGTCCTCTGGTAAACAATAATACTGTTTCTCAATATTATTATGATAATCGTTGGACGGAAAGTAATCTTGATGGCAAGTATCCGCGTCTCACTTATAATGGTTCCAAGAACAACTATAATACGAATTCTTTGTGGGTGACTGATGCCTCATACCTGAAGTTGCGTACATTGGAAGTGTATTATGATTTACCACAAAAGTGGGTAAATAAGTTACCCGGTGTGAACCATATGAGACTGTTTGCCCGTGGGCATGATTTGTTCAGCATTGATAAAATGGATGGTGTGATAGATCCTGAAATGACAGGTACCGGTCATCCGTTGATGACTCAATATACATTTGGCGTTAATTTACGTTTCTAATAATTTAAGCGAAATGAAACTTATGAAATTGAAACATATAGCATTACTTATGTCGGTCTGCATATTGAGCGGATGTGACTTCATGGACTGCGATGAGTCAAACGACTATCAAAAGGAAAACATCTTTACGAGCTTTGAACGCTCCAAGAAGATGGTGACTAATATTTACAGTTATTTACCTCAAGATTTTTGTAATACAGAAGGCGCTATGCTGGATGCGGCAACAGACGATGCCGTACATGTATACAAGTCTTCAGCTATCCATTATTTTGTAAACGGCACTTGGTCAGCAAATCGATTGGTAGATGATGTCTGGAGTGAATACTATACAGCCATTCGTGCTGCCAACCTTTATCTGAAGGAGGCTGAAGGACAGACTTTTGAGGACTGGGAAAATGCAGAGAAGTATAAGGATATGATGAAGGAATTTAATAACTTTCCTTATGAAGTACGTTTTCTTCGTGCGTTTTATTATTTTGAATTAATTAAGCGTTATCATGATGTGCCGTTGGTTACTACAGTGCTCACTCAGGACGAGGTGAACAGCTTGGAACGTGAAAGTTGTGATTTAGTAGCGGACTTCATTATAAAAGAGCTAACAGAAATTACAGCTGAAGGTAAATTGCCTATTACTTATACGGAAGGTTTTGCTAGTAAAGATATTGGTCGTATTACTCGGGGGGCAGCCTTGGCATTGAAGTCCAGAGTTACGCTTTATATGGCAAGTCCTCTCTATTCGGAAGATAATGCCAGAAAATGGAAAAAAGCTGCATCCGCTGCTTATGAGATCATTGGTAATGTTTCTGAGTTGGGGTATGAGCTGGTGGATGATCTTACAGCTCAGTTTCGTAAAGTGAACAACACATGTGCCGAAGTGATTTTAGCCCGTGGTGTAGGTGAAACGGGAGATTTTGAGAAAGCCAACTTCCCCATGGGAGTAGAGGGTGGAAAAACTTCTACTTGTCCCACACAGAATTTGGTGGATGCTTTTGAGATGAAAGACGGTTCCAAATTTGACTGGAACGATCCTACTATGGCAGCCAATCCTTACAGTAACCGTGACCCACGTCTGGCAAGAACTGTGGCTTACAATAATATGAATTGGTGTGGTGCTCCTCTTCAGATATGGGAAGGCGGTGCTAATGGGCTTCCTTTGACTAACGCTACTACTACAGGGTATTATCTGTACAAATATCTTAATCCCAATATCAGCTTTGTGTCAGGTTCCACGACTACTAAAGCGCAACATAACTGGGTCTTGTTTCGTTATGCTGAAATTTTGCTGAATTATGCGGAAGCAATGATAAATGCTTTTGGAAATCCTGATTATGCGGATACGGATTATCCTATGACTGCCCGCGAAGCAGTGAATAAAGTGCGTGCGCGTGGTAAGGTAGAAATGCCTCCTTATCCTGCAGGTATGGGAAAAGCTGATTTCATAGAACGTCTGAAGAACGAACGACGGGTGGAATTAGCTTTTGAAGGACATCGTTTTTGGGATGTGCGTCGTTGGAAAGATTTGGATAAGACTGCTGATATTTATGGCGTGAAAGTTATTAAGGACGAAGCTGGAAAGTTTGAATATTCCAAGTTCCTGATGGAAACCAGAAACATGACGGACAACTTGTATTTCTATCCGATTTCTAATACGGAGAAATACAAAAATCCTAATTTGGGGCAGAATCCGGGTTGGTAATGGTTTTTGTATATAACACAGTCCTATGTTGCTTTTATAGGGCATAGGAGCTGTGTTATTAGTTTATAGCTCGTTGAGTTCGCTTTAGTCAGAAGAAGTAATGTATAAATAGTCTTTGTTTAAATTAAAATAGAAATGAAACGAATTTTGCACAAACTTATTTGGGGACTTCCTACAACTCTTTTTGCAGGAACGTGTACACAGCTTCTTGGGCAGGAGCAACGACCGAACCTAGTCTATATTTTCCCGGATCAATATCGGTTGAACGCATTGAGTTTATGGAGCGATCCGGCATATCGCAATGTTCTGAATACGGTAGGTGATCCGGTTCATACTCCTAATTTGGACAGGTTGGCCAAACAGAGTGTTGTTTTTAATCGGGCGTGCAGTACTTGCCCGTTGAGCAGTCCTCATCGTGCCATGCTGATGACGGGTGCATTTCCGGAGAAGAATGGGGTGCCGGGTAACTGCCACGTGAATAATCAGAATGGTATTCCCGATAGTTTGGTTTGTTTCACAGATGTACTTGCGACAGCCGGTTATGAAACGGCTTATGTAGGAAAAACGCATTGGCATCGTACAGAAGCTTTGTTTGATAAGGAAAATAACTACGTGGGTACAAATAAAGCGCCCGGTGGGCATTGTGTATACCCATACGATACCTATATTCCCGAAGGAAGAGGGCGCAAGAGTAATAAATATTGGTTTCAGCAGTTGAAAGATAGTCATTTTAACGCTACAGCCTATTCCAATCGTCCGGAACTGGTGGGTGGACAGAAGGATGGTGAACCATTTCGTTATCATCGATTTACTCCGGAAGTGGAAGCAGATGTAGTAATAAGCTATCTGCGGAATAAACAAGAGGAACGGGACCCATCTAAACCTTTCAGTTTGTTTTGGAGTATGAATCCGCCTCACACACCTTATCATAGGCTTACAGATTGTAGGGAAGAGGTGTTTAACCAATATTACAAGGATTTGAAACCGAAAGAAGTCTTGCTTCGTCCCAATGTGAAGTTTGGAGAGGGTACACAGGTGAAAAATCTGGAACAACTGACATTTCAAGCCAAAATTTATTTCTCTTTAGTGAAGAGTGTGGACGACGAAATAGGTCGTGTATTGGAGGTTTTGGATGAAGAAGGTTTGACAGAGAACACCATTTTGATATTTACCGCCGATCATGGAGAAATGATGGGTAGTCACGGACGTATGGCGAAGAGTGTGGATTTACAATGAATCGTTCTCTATTCCATTCTTTATACGTTATCCTGGTAGGCTGAAACCGGGAGTGGACGATCTGATGTTAGGTGCTACAGACATTATGCCGACTTTGTTGGGTATGATGAATCTTGGAGACAAACTACCCGAGACAGTGAAGGGAAAAGATTATTCGCAAGGCATTCTTACTGGTAAATATAAGAATGTAAAGAAGCCTGTTTCTCAATTCTTTTATCAGCAGAAAGAAAAAGGTGTTCGTACCGACCGTTATTCGTATTTGGTGACAAAAGATGGAAATTATCAGCTTTTTGATAATTTGAAAGATCCCTACCAAATGCATGCCTTGAAGATGGAAGAGATTTCGGTAAAACAAGCTAAGCTATTGAAAAAGGAACTTGGCAACTGGTTGAAGGTGTCGGAGGACAGTTGGGGTAAGGAACAAAAATTCCCTGATAGGATAACTTATTAAAATGATATTATACAGAACTAATATTGCAGGCTTTTGTATTCTTAAACCTTTCAGACTGTCTCGATAAATTGTCATTAACCTGCTTTGAATTATTACTTAACAAAATACTAATGAAAATGAATTTAAAGAAATTATGTACGCTGGGAACTCTTTTAGCGTTTTTTTCCGGTATATATGCTCAATCTTTTATCTGGATTAGCAGTACAGATAATAATGTTTGGAAAGAAACTAAAACCAAATTACAGGCAGATAGTCAAAATATTCCTTTATTGTCAGTAGATGGTACTGAAAATATACAGATATTCAAGAAGTGGGGAACTTGTTTTAATGAATTAGGTTGGGATGCTCTCAATATGTTGCCTCCTAAAGAACAGGACGCTGTTTTAAACAACCTGTTTTCTCCTGATGGAGATTTGCGCTTTTCCATGGGACGTATTCCTATGAATGCTAATGACTATGCCCGTAACTGGTACAGTTGTGATGAGGTGCCTGGTGATTTCCAATTGAAATATTTCAATATTAACCGTGATAAAACAACATTGATACCCTATATAAAGAGAGTTCAACGTATTAACCCCGATATGACTTTTTGGGCTTCTCCCTGGTCACCTCCTTCTTGGATGAAAGTCAATAATTACTATTCTGTGAGGAGCAATGCCGAGGTGAACCAATTGCCGGCTAAGCATGAAATAGCTCTTTATGAAGGTACTGATAATGTAGATAAGACATTTTATCCCAAGCAAGTAGCTGTCAACGACTATTTTATTCAAGATACTCGCTATTTGCAAGCCTATGCCAATTACTTCTGTAAATTCGTATCTGCTTATCAGGAAGAAGGAGTTGCTATTTCTCGTGTAATGTTTCAGAATGAGCCGTGGGCTTATTCCATCTATCCGGCTTGTGCATGGACTCCAGAGGGTATTATTCGTTTCAATGTGGAATATTTTGCGCCGACAATAAAGAAACAGCATCCTGGTGTTCAAGTTTATTTGGGTACGCTCAATACAAACCGTATTGAACTGGTAGAAAAAGTCCTTTCTGATCCCCGCATGAAAGATGCCGTCGAAGGTGTCGGTTTCCAATGGTGGGGTGGACAAATTCTCCCTGAAATCCGTAAAAAGTATCCTGATTATAAATATATGCAGACTGAAAGTGAATGTGGTTCCGGTACATTCGATTGGAAAGCTGCCGAACATACTTTCAACCTAATCAGTCATTATTTAGGAAATGGCTGTGAGGAATATACTTTCTGGAATGCTATCTTGTGTGATGCAGGGACAAGTGGCTGGGGCTGGAAACAGAATGCATTGATTCGTGTAGACTCAAAGACTGCTTCTGTTACTTATACTCCAGAGTATTATGCAGTAAAACATTTCAGCAACAAGGTGGTTTCGGGAACTAAAGTATTACAATATAAAGCAAAAGGTGAAGATAAACTGCCTGTTGTTATATTCCTTACACCGGAGAAAAGATATTTGGTTGTAGCTGCCAATTTTAATGACGAGCCGAAGAATTTAACAGTGAAGTTAGGTGATAAGTTTTTAGATGTAACTTTAAAAGCACACTCCTTCAATACATTTAGTATGAAATAATATTTGAACTTCCGTTTCCCCATATCAGAACAGTTGTTCTCTCGCGTAAGGAAACGATAGTTTTTCTACTGCGAAATGATGTTTTATGTATTGGCTTTTCGGTTTGGAAGTATAGGGAGAATCAACTGTTTCAGACTATAAAAAAACTGTTGCAGCTATGTTGCTGATAAAAGAATCTGTAACATAGCTGCAATAGGTATCTGCAACGCTATAACTGGCTGATTATAAATGTATAAAAACGGAAATGTCGCAGATGGCAGATAAAAAACTTTGTGTAGAGAATGAGGATTATCCCAAAAGTTCCTTCACTTTTGCGGAAATAGCACGTCCTTCTGCAAGTCCTGCCAATTTCTTAGAGGCAACTCCCATCACTTTACCCATGTCCTTACCGCTGGTAGCACCTACCTCGGCGATGATTTCCTTCAATGCAGCTTCCAGTTCCTCGGCGGACATCTGTTTCGGAAGGTATTTTTCCATAACGGCTACCTGGCCTAATTCTACGTCAGCCAAGTCCTGGCGTCCCTGTCCGATATAGATTTCAGCAGCATCTTTTCCTTGTTTCACCAATTTCTGGATAATCTTGAGGGCTGCGTCATTTGTCAGTGTATCGTTAGCTCCCGGAGCGGTCTTGGCTTCCAGGAAAAACTTCTTTATATTTCTCAAAGTTTCCAAGGCAACCTTGTCTTTTGCCTTCATTGCGTTTTTAATGTCTTCGCTGACTTGATCGAATAAATCCATATCTTTAGATATTATGATGTTTATATATGATGAACTATCAGTTGTCTGTTATCAGTTATCAGAAGGTGATGACACCGTTATTGTCTGTAGCCTCTTCCGTAGCTGTTTCCTCTTCGAGGGCAGCTTTTGTGCGGATTTTGGTCAGAGTCGTTTTGTCACGCATATACGTTGGAGAGTCTTCTACCATAGCGATGATATCGTCGTTGTCCAGATCTTCCGTATTGAAGAGATAGATGTGGCGGCGTTTGCGGAGACTCTTGCTTCCGATGTTGCTGGCGCTTTCACCGTATGCCTTACGGATACGTTCCTTGTTCTTTTCTTTTTCCTCTTCCAGTTGGAGTTGGCGTTCTTCTTCTTCCTGGCTGCGCACGGCGTGCAGGCTGTCCATTCCGGGGACGTCTTCTACACCGAATCCGGTTGCCAGTACGGTAATTTTCACCTTTGTATCCAGCGAGTTGTCAATAGCAACTCCCCAAATAACTTCTACACCTTCGCGGAATTTGCTCATGAACTCATGTATCTCGTTCATCTCCTCCATCATCAGTTCGGACGACGGGCAGAAAGAGATGTTCAGCATCACCTTCTTGGCGTTGAAAATATCGTTGTTGTTGAGCAACGGAGAGTGCAGGGCGTCATCGATGGCTTTCGTCACACGGTTTTCTCCTTCACCGAATCCAGTACTCATGATGGCTACTCCGCCATCTTTCAGGATGGTTTTCACATCGGCAAAGTCAAGGTTGACCGTACCGCGTATGGTGATAATCTCGGCAATGCTCTTGGCGGCGATGGAAAGCGTGTCGTCGGCTTTACCGAAGGCATTCATGAAGGTAAGGTCGGTGTATATCTCACGCAGGCGTTCGTTGTTGATGACCAACAGGGCATCTACGTGCTGGGCGATGCGCTCCACACCGTCCAATGCTTGGATGATTTTCTTTTCTCCTTCGAAGATAAAAGGGATGGTGACGATGCCGACAGTCAGGATATCCATCTCTTTCGCGATGCGGGCAATGACAGGAGCAGCTCCGGTTCCTGTTCCACCCCCCATTCCGGCAGTGATGAACACCATCTTGGTGCCATCGTTCAGTTGGTTTCTGATATCTTCTATACTCTCTTCGGCGGCGTCGCGTGCCCGTTCGGGACGGTTGCCGGCTCCAAGCCCTTGTGTGATGCTACGGCCCAGTTGCAGTTTCACCGGGACGGGTGATTCGGCTAATGCCTGGTTGTCCGTGTTGCAAAGAACGAACGTTACATCATGGATACCTTCCCGGTACATGTGGTTTACGGCGTTACCGCCGCCACCGCCTACACCAATCACTTTGATGATTTTCGGTGAATCTGTCGGGAAATCGAATTGTACTATCTCGTCCATAATCTTATACTAATTACTAGTTACTATTTACAAATTGCACACTGTGTTTAGAGAAGAAATTAACTCATTTTGTCATTCTCATCTTCGCTGAAGATATTGGTCATTTCTTCAATGGTTTTCTTTACTTTGATCTTAAACCAACTGGGTTCTGCTTCTTTTTTTCGTTTTCGTTCTTCCTTTTCTTTCTGCTTTCGGTTCCTTTCTGCTTCTTGGGAAGCTAACTTGGCTTTACGTTCTTCTTCCTCCTTCTTGAGACGGGCAAGGCGGGCCTGCTCTTTCAGTTCCTGGTCGTCCTCGAACATATCTACTGTTTTGTGGATTTCCGGTTCCGGTTTCGAAGTGGCAGGAGCCGATGCAGGTTGTGGAGCGGTTTCTGTCAGGCAACAGTTCTGGTTCCCTTCGAACAAGAGTCCGAAGAGGGTGTTCTGCGAACCGTCTTTCTTCAGGATATTGCTCGGAGCATGGACGGTGTTACGCGGAAGTTTCGCCATCCGTATTTTCTCTATTTTGCTGCGTTTACGTAGCATTTCGTCAAGGCTTTTCAGGTTGGCGGCTCCTCCTGTCAGGATGATTCCTGCCAGCAGTTTATCCTCGAAGCCGGATAGCTGTACCTGATTCCATACGTTGGCGATGATTTCTTCGGCACGGGCTTCGATGATGTTATTGAGGTCGGTTACTTTGATGGTACGGCTGTCGTCGTCCAGTTTGCAGGTAGTTTCTTCCTGTTCCGGGTCTTCTTCGTAGAGGGCGTCACCGTAGGCTTTCTTTAGGCGTTCGGCTTCTTCCTCCTCCATTTGCAGGGTGGTGATGTCGCGGGTGATGCTGTTGCCACCCAGCGGTAGTACAGTCAGGAAGCGGAGAATGTTGTTCTTGTAGACGGAGATAGTGGTCGTGTCTGCTCCGAAGTCAATCAGTGCGCAACCCGAACGGCGTTCGCTTTCCGTCAGTACGGCGTTGGCCGTAACGAGCGGGGCAATCAGTTGGTCGGCAATGTCTATTTTAGCTTGTTGGAAGCAGTGCTCCAGGTTCTTGCGTACAGAAGCGCGGGCTACGATATTGAGGAAACGGCCTTCGATATGGCTTCCTACCAGACCCACCGGATTGGCTTGCAGGTTGTTGCCTACCTTATACTCTTGGGGGGCTACATCCAGTATGTCCATATCGACCACCGGGATGGCGATGTTCTCGTCACCGATGGCGCTTACGAGCTCTTCCGATATGATAGCTTCATCTTCCAAATCGCGGCTTACCACGTTGCGGACTGTGCGAAGTGACTGTCCGCCGATACCTACATATACTTTGGCGATTGAGTTTTTCAACTCACCTTCCAGTCTGTTGATGATAGAAGTCAAGCTTTGTGCCGTTTTGTCCAGGTTGAATATCACTCCTTTACGGATAAACGTAGAAGAGTCTTCCTGGGCATATGCCAATATCTGCATGCTTCCGTCACTGTTCTTTTTTCCGGCCACACCGGTTATCTTCGATGAACCAAGTTCAATAGCGGCGATAAATTCTGTTGTTGCCATATCCTTTTTATTTATTATTTTCTCGTTTCGTACAGATAATCTGGTTGCTGAACTCGAGGTTGATGCGTGAATACTTGTTCCAGCCTACCTGGTTGAGTCCTTTCTTATAGAATTCTTTCAGGCGTGCCAGTTTGTTTTCAAAATTGTCCAGTTTGCCGAGATAGATAAGGTGGTCGCCCACACGTGGCACTAATTCGATGTTGCGGTCGGGCAACACGTGAATTTGCTCTATCTGCGCATCCCAGAACTTATTATTATGCAAAAATACACCAAACTTATATAAATCCTTCATTGCAAATGATTTTTCTACGTTTCCGGTGACAATTACCCGGTGGGCGACGCATTTTGCCTCCGGCGGCATGACGGTTCCTTTGTTGTCGAGATAGTAATTCCTACCGTTGGCGTCCATCACCCGCAAGATAGGGATACGCTGAGTCACTTCCACGCAGATTTTGCCGCTGGGGGTCTTGTAGCATTCTGCCTCGTCAATCAGCGGATGCTTGCCCAGCTCGCGTTCCAGCGACTTGGTGGAGATGCGTTCCATCTTTTTCCCGATGGGGTAGATGCCTTTTTTCTGAAGGATACCTTTCAGTTCGTCCTTGGTGATGAAGCCGGCGTAAGCGGTATCCTTGATGACTAATTCCAGGTCACGGCAGGTCTGGTCGGCAGGCTTGCGGTTGAAGGCGCTGACAGCTACGACAAGGTAGGCTATGAGCACCAACATGACAATGGACAGAAGGATTCTCTTTACCATAAGCTTTATCGGTTTTCGAGGATTTTACATATTTCGGGGACATAGTTGTCGATGTCTCCGGCTCCCAAAGTTATTAATACTTCAATGTTTTTATCTTTCAGAATGTTCGGTATATCTTCCTTTTTACACATACTTTTTTCGATGCCGGGGCGTAGATTGTCATATATCAACTCGCTTGTGACGCCGGGAATCGGTGCTTCGCGTGCCGGATAGATGTCTACAAGGATTACTTCATCGAGCAGCGACAGGCTGTCGGCAAAGTCTTGGTAGAAGTCGCGCGTACGGGTGTAGAGGTGCGGCTGGAAGATGGCTGTGATTTTCTTGTCTTTATAGAGTTCGCGCATAGACAGCACGCTCTGTTTGATTTCAGAGGGGTGGTGTGCGTAATCACTCAGGAAGACAACACGCTCGTTCTTGATTTTGAAGTCGAACCGACGGTCTACTCCGCGGAAGCTTGCCATGCCTCTTTTTATCTCTTCGGCAGTCACTCCGTTCAGGTGTGCCAATGCCATGGCGGCTACGCTGTTTTCTATGTTGATGCTTACCGGGACTCCCAGTTGGATGTCATTGATGCGGGTGTCCGGAGCTACAAAGTCGATGAATATCTCTCCGTTGCCGATGCGGATGTTCTCTGCGTGGAAGTCTCCTTCGTCACGTGAGTAGGTGTAGACACGTACGCCGGGCTGCACTTTCGGTTGCAGGGAGATGCCTTTGCGGATTATCAATGCACCGCCCGGTTGGATAAGGGTGGTGTAGTGCTCGAAACTTTCGAGGTAGGCTTCCGCTGTTCCGTAGATATCGAGGTGGTCGGGGTCTGTCGAGGTGATGACGGACATATAGGGCGACAACCAGTGGAAGGAGCGGTCGAACTCGTCGGCTTCGATGACCGTGTAGGGGCTTTGCTGGGAAAGCAGCAGGTTGGTTCCGTAGTTCTTAGAGATTCCTCCGAGGAAGGCGGTACATTCCACATGTGACTGATGGAGCAGGTGGGCGGTCATGGTGGAAGTGGTGGTCTTGCCATGAGTGCCGGCCACGCATAGTCCTTTGCTTGAACGGGTAATCGTGCCCAATACTTGCGCACGTTTCTGTATTTCGAATCCGTTGTTGCGGAAATAGACTAATTCTTCGTGTTCCTGCGGAACGGCGGGTGTGAATATGACGAGAGTGCTTTCCTTGTCCTTGCAGGCCTCGGGAATCAGGTCGACATTTTCTTCGTAATGTATTTGCGCGCCTTCAGCAATTAGGGTTTCAGTCAATGAAGTAGGGGTACGGTCGTATCCTGCCACTACTTTTCCTTTGAAGAGGAAGTAACGGACGAGCGCACTCATGCCGATGCCGCCGGCACCTACGAAGTAGACTGATTTTATTGTTTCGATATTCATTTCTTTAGTTGCTAAATATATTCTCTAATCTATGTTTGTAATATGTTAACCGGTAGTCTCTAATGACAGAGAGGTTAATCGGCTGCTGATACAGCCAGTTTTATTACCTCCTGTGCAATGATTTTCGCAGAGTCGGGCAAAGCCAGCTTGGCAATATTCTTGCTTAATTCTTCAAGTTTCTGTCCGTCGTTGATGGTGGACAGGGCTATGTCCATCAGGGCGCTTTCCGCTTCGCTGTCTTTGACGCAGATAGCTGCCTGCTTGTCTACCAGGGCCAGTGCATTCTTGGTCTGGTGGTCTTCTGCCACATTGGGCGAAGGCACTAAGACAACCGGTTTATGCAAAAGGCAGAACTCAGAGATGGAACCGGCTCCTGCACGGGAGATAACGAGGTCGGCGGCGGCATAGGCTGCTGCCATATCCTTGATAAAATCCGTTACATACAGGTTCGGAAGTTCTCCTGCCGCTTTCACGGCTTCGGTCACCTGCGGGTAATAGTATTTTCCTGTTTGCCAGATGAATTGCACGTCGCTGTTGGCTTTGATAGCCGATAGTCCGGCTGTCAATGTATTGTTGATGGTACGTGCTCCCAAGCTGCCGCCTACGATGAGGATTGTTTTCTTGTCCGGTTGCAGGTTGAAGGAACGCAGTGCGTCTTCCTTGTCCGGCATCGCCTTTGTCAGATTCTGCCGTACCGGATTTCCCGTCATGATAATCTTATCAGCAGGGAAGAACTTTTCCATTCCGTCATAGGCAACGCAAATCTTCCGGGCTTTCTGTGCCAGTAGCTTGTTTGTTACTCCGGCATACGAGTTCTGTTCCTGTATCAGGGTCGGGATGCCCATCATTCCGGCAGTCTTTAGGGTAGGGCCGCTGGCATAGCCGCCTACGCCTACCGCCACCTGCGGGCGGAAGTTCTTGATGATGCTGCGTGCTTTCCACTGGCTGCACAACAGTTTTATTACTACCGATACATTCTTCCATAAATGCTTGCGGTCGAAACCGGCTATCGGCAGACCGATAATCTGATAGCCTGCATCGGGAACCCGTTGCATTTCCATACGTCCTTCGGCACCTACAAAAAGTATTTTGGCGTCGGGACGCAGTTCCATTATAGCGTTCGCAATGGAGACGGCGGGAAAAATGTGTCCTCCCGTACCTCCACCACTGATAATAATTCTAAGTTCTTTTTCCATTCCAATCCTTTTTTTCTATCCGTTGTCCGCCTTTTCCGATGCGCTCATCGTTCATCAACAGTTCTTGTTAAATAATCATTCTCGTCCTCGAACTTGGCATCGTTGTTCAGAATCTGGGCAGTCGGTTCGGCGGCAGTTTGTGCTTCAGAATAGGCTGCCGCATCTGTTGTTATCTGCAACTGAATCTGTGCGTCATGTTCTTTCAGTTCTTCCAGATGAGCGGTATATCGGCTTACGCTCAATATCATTCCGATATAGGCGCAGTTGATTAATGTGCTTGTTCCTCCCTTGCTGACCAAAGGCAACGGTTGTCCCGTGACGGGGAACAGCCCGACGGCAACCATCATATTCAGTATCGCCTGCGATACCAGTAGCAAGGCAATGCCCATGACGAGGAAAGCGGGGAAAGTCCGGTCGCATTTCTGCGCGATTTTTCCGGCGCGCATCAATAGCCATAGGTAAAGGAATACGACGAAGACACCTCCTATTAGTCCCATTTCCTCGATGACAATGGCAAAGATAAAGTCGGAGAATGCCTGGCTGAGGAAGTCACGCTGTATGGAGTTGCCCGGTCCCTTGCCGACCACGTTGCTGGTGGCGATGGCGATGCGGGCATGCGCAATCTGCGCGTCTTTATCAATATCGAACTTGGCGGCGGGTACTTCTTCTTTCTTGAAGAAACCGGAAACACGGTTCTGCCAGGTCTCGAAGCGGTGAAGACCAGGGGTGTTGTGCAGTGTTTTTGCGGGGATGGCCATCAGTATTCCTACGGCTACTCCGCCTACAAGTGCCAGTATCCCCAGCATGCCGAACAGTTTTTTTGAAGATACCCGTCCGATGAACATCATCATGCATACTACTCCGAACAGTAGCATCGCTGTCGAAAGGTTTTCCGGCGCAATGAGCAGAAATACCAGTCCGGTGAGAATCATGATATATTTAAAGGCATTCGGGTTGGCACCGTATTCGTCCTGCCGTTTGGACAGGATGAAAGAGACGGCGATGATGATTGCCATCTTAGCCAGTTCCGAGGGCTGGAACTGTAGTCCCATAAAACTCATCCAGCGGGCTGCCCCGTTGACGCGGTCGCCTGTGATGATACCCATCAATGTGACGAATGCAAGTAGCACCAAGGATGTAGGATACAGGAAGACCGGAAATACCTGGAACCATTTGTAGGGTACGTTGTGCAGGAATACCACTACTACGGCGCCCACCATCAGGATGATGGAGTGCTGCGTAATCGGTCCCCAGTGGTCGCCGCTTTTGTAAGTCAGTGTCGATGCTGCCGAGAATACCTCGACAATCGAGATGAGGCAGAGACAGAGGAAGATAATCCAGATTACCTTGTCGCCTTTGAATATGTTCTTTAATAAATCCACTTTACTAAACGTTGTTTAAAGTTCTCTTACACATTCTTTGAACTGGTCGCCACGGTCTTCGTAGCTCTTGAAGAGGTCGAAGGAAGCGCAGCAGGGGCTTAATAATACGGTTTCTCCTTTCTTAGCCAGTTTGTAGGCGGCTTCTACGGCATCTTTCATGCCGGTTTGCACGTCTGCTACGGGCAGGCCGAGGCGGTCGAAGAATTCGTGAAGTTTCTCGTTATGCAGTCCCAGGTATACGAGTGCCGAACACTTCTCGCGTACCAAATCTTCTATTTCCGTATAATCGTTTCCCTTATCTTTGCCGCCGAGAATCAATACCGTTTTGGTGGTCATGCTTTGCAGGGCATACCAGCAGGAGTTGACATTCGTGGCTTTCGAGTCGTTGATAAAGTCAATTCCGCGGACACGCGCCACCTTTTCCAGACGGTGCTCCACTCCCTTGAAGTCGGAGAGGGCTTTGCGGATATTCTCTTTGGCGATACCTGCCAGGTTGGCCGAGATGCCGGCTGCCAGGGAGTTGTATAAGTTATGTTGTCCAGTCAGAGCCAGTTCTTCCTGCTCCATGTTGAAGGCAATCGGTTCGGTGATTTTCACTTCGTGGTCTTCAACGTAGGCGATGGCTCCGTCTTCTTTCACTGCGGCGAAAGGATACAGATGGGCTTTCAGGCCATGTTTCGCCAGTTCGCGTTTGATGATAGGGTCGTCGTTCCAGAAGATGAAGGCATCGTCCGGAGTTTGATTCCGGGTGATGCGGAATTTTGCGTCGATGTAATTCTGCATGCAGTGGTCGTAACGGTCGAGGTGGTCCGGAGTGATGTTCATCAATACGGCGATGTTCGCACGGAAGTTGTACATATTGTCCAACTGGAAAGAACTCAGTTCGATGATGTAATAATCATGGTAGTCCTCGGCCACCTGCAGAGCAAGGCTTTTGCCGATGTTGCCTGCCAGACCTACGTTCAGACCTGCACTTTTGAAGATATGGTAAATCAGGGAAGTCGTGGTTGTCTTCCCGTTCGAGCCGGTGATACAAATCATCTTGGCGTTCGTATAGCGTCCGGCAAACTCAATCTCTGATATGACCGGAGTACCTTGAGCTTTCAGTTTCAGGATGAGCGGGGCGTCATTCGGGATACCGGGGCTTTTGATAACCTCGTCGGCATTCAGAATGAGTTCTTCGGTGTGGTCTCCTTCTTCCCAGGCGATGTTGTAGCTGTCGAGAAGTTTCTTGTACTTGTCCTTGATAGCGGACATGTCCGAAACAAATGTCTCAAATCCTTTGACTTTTGCGAGTACGGCTGCACCTGCGCCGCTTTCGCCAGCTCCTAAAATTACTATTCTTTTCATCTACAATAATGTGCTCTTGTTTTCAATATGCTGAATTGCTTTATCGGTTGTGCACATTCTTTAAAAGTTAATAATCGGGTTAATATTCTCTATAAAAACTTGGCTTCCGAATGGAAACCCGGCTCCGGCACCTTGCCGGCTATCTTATCTTTAGCGTTATAATTGTTATGGCTGCCAGAACAATCGTTACAATCCAGAAGCGGACGGTAATTTTTGATTCGTGAAACAGTTGGTCGGGTTTGGTGAACTTGACTGTGCAGCCAGGTTCTATCAGGTTCATGGAAGTGCGGAAGTGGTCGTGAATCGGTGTCCGTTTGAACAACCGTTGTTTCACTCCTTTCCGCTTGCCTGCCTTATAGTAAGCCCGTTGCAGGATGACCGACAGGTTTTCCACGAGGAATACACCGCAAAGAATCGGTATCAACAGCTCTTTGTGGATGATAATGGCGAATACGGCGATGATGCCGCCTATTGTCAGACTGCCGGTGTCGCCCATGAATACTTGTGCCGGATAGGCATTATACCAAAGGAAACCGATAAGTGCACCGATGAAGGCACAGATATAGATTACCAGTTCTTCCGAGCCGGGGATATACATGATGTTCAGATAACTCGCAAACTCGATATGCGACGAAACGTAGGCCAATATGCCTAGCGTAGCTCCGATGATGGCGGAATTTCCTGCTGCCATTCCGTCCATTCCATCGTTCAGGTTGGCACCATTGGATACGGCGGTAACCACAAAGATGGTGATGATGACGAACAGTATCCATCCGGCTGCCTGTGTGTACTCACCCATGAAAGAGACCAGATCGGCATAGTCAAGGTTGTTGCTCTTGAAGAAAGGAATGGTAGTCTGGGTCGATTTCAAGTCGTTTGTCCCATGTATCACTTCCATTTCCTGTCCCGGAGTATGTACTTCGATATTTTCGCGGATTACCACATCCGGGCTTAGATATAAAGTAAGCCCGACAATCAATCCCAGACCTACCTGTCCGATGATTTTGAACTTGCCGTGCAATCCTTCCTTGTCTTTCTTGAAGATTTTTATATAGTCGTCGGCAAATCCGAGTGAGCCCAGCCATATGGTGGTTATCAGCATCAATATCATATATATGTTTTCCAGCTTGCCCAATAATAGGCAGGGGATGAGAATGGCTATAATAATAATGACACCGCCCATGCTCGGCACACCTACCTTGTTGACACCGAACGGGTCAATCTTCGAGTCACGCTGCGTTTCCGTTATTTGCTTCTTCTTCAGCAGGTTGATAAACCTGTCTCCCCATATACTTGAAATAAGCAATGCGAAGATGACAGCCATCAAAGCACGGAATGAGGTGTAACCAAACATTCCCGCTCCGGGAAAATTGAGCTTTTGCAGCCATTCAAACAGATAATATAACATGATGAAATTTACTGTTTTACGATTTACAATTTACGATTTTACAATTTACTATGCAGACGACGTTATTGGAATACCTCTTTGAGTACTTCCTTGTCGTCGAAGTGATGTTTCACGCCTTTTATCTCCTGGTAATTCTCGTGTCCTTTTCCGGCAACGAGTATTACGTCTCCTTTTTCTGCCAGCATACAAGCCGTGCGGATTGCTTCCTTACGGTCGGCAATGCTTAGTGTCTTCTTCATATCCTCGGCATCCAGTCCTGCCAGCATATCATTGATAATATCCTGCGGTTCTTCAAAACGAGGATTGTCGGAAGTGATGATAACTCGGTCACTGGCTTTGGCTGCTTCTTTCGCCATGATGGGGCGTTTCCCTTTGTCGCGGTTGCCGCCTGCACCTACCACGGTGATGACTTTTCCTTTTCCTTCGAGCACTCCGTGGATAGCGTTCAACACGTTGATAAGCGCATCCGGAGTGTGGGCATAGTCCACAATCGCCGTAATGCCTTTTGGCGAACGGATAGCGTCAAAGCGTCCTGCCACCGGATGAAGTGTACTGAGAGCGACAAGCACCTCTTCTTCTTTCTTGCCAAGCAGGACGGCAGCCCCGAACACTGCCAATAGATTGGAAGCATTGAATTTGCCTATAAACTGGACAGCCAGCTCGTGGTTATTGAAATCAAGCAGCATTCCTTCGAAATGGGATTCCAACACCCGACCTTTAAAATCGCTGAGGCTTCTCAATGAATAAGTATATACTTTGGCATGTGTGTTCTGTGTCATTACCAGTCCGTTCTTGTCGTCGAGGTTGGTAAGAGAGAATGCATTCTTCGGCATATCGTCGAAGAATTTCTTCTTGGCCTTCAGATAATTCTCTACTGTCTTGTGGTAATCGAGATGGTCACGGGTGAGATTGGTGAAGATACCCCCCGCGAATTTCAGTCCGCTGATACGTTTCTGTGCAATCGAGTGGGAGCTGACTTCCATGAACACATATTTGCATCCTTCATCCGCCATCCGTCCCAACAAGCGGTTCAGCGTGATGGGGTCGGGCGTAGTATGTTCTGTCGGGATAGCTTCATCGTCGATATAGTTGCAAACGGTAGAGATAAGCCCCACCTTATATCCGAAGTAACGGAATGTATTATATAATAAGGTGGCGATAGTTGTCTTGCCGTTTGTTCCGGTGACACCGACCAGTTCGAGCTTGGAAGTCGGGTCTCCATAGAATGTAGTGGCGATTTTACCTGTCGCATCTTCGCTGTCTTTTACCTGGACATAAGTAACCCCTGCCACAGGCTCTTCCGGCATATCCTCGCAAAGGATGGCGGCAGCTCCTTTTTTGATGGCAGCAGGTATATAGGCATGGCCGTCGGCTTGTGTGCCGCGTATAGCCATGAATAGTTGACCGGCTTCTACTAAACGGGAATCAATGTTGATTCCGGTGATTTCTATGTCTGAATCCCCGGTTATCCGTACCGGTTGAATTGCTTTCAGTAACTTGTTTAGCAACATAGTCTCTTTTTTAAATACTTGATTTTACTTTTAATGCATGGAAAGGGTAATCGTCTGCCCCTTCTTTACTATCGTTCCGTTGGCTATCGACTGGCTTTTCACCTTGCCGACCCCAACCAAATGTACTTTTAATCCTTTACTCTCCAGCAGGTACACGGCATCTTTCGCCCCCATGCCTATAACGCTCGGCACGAAATTCTGCATATTGCTCCGGCTTTCGAGAACTACCGCCTGGGGGGCCGAATGGGTATTCCCCCACACCTCTTTTCCCGTGTCGGCTATTTTGCCCTGAACCTGAATATTCAGTTCTTCCAGCACCCGTTGTGTTTCCCTCATTTCTCCCGCTTTTACATTGGGAATGACTACGGAATTCGTGTCAATCGCGTTGGTAAGAGGCAAACGCAGGTCTTTGGCGTACACCCTTTCGGCGATTTTGCTGAATACGCTGCCTGCCATCAGACCACCTGATGCCGGCAAGCCCGGTTTCTGAATGGAAACAATCATACTATATTTGGGCGCTTCCGACGGGAAATAACCGCAGAAACTAACAAGATAGTTTGTTCTTCCTGTCTTGTATCCGGCCGCTCCCTGTGAAATCTGTGCCGTTCCGGTCTTACCCGAAACGTGGAATTGCTTGCTACCCGCGGGTTTGGCAAGTCCTTCGCCTACCACTTTCCGTAGAATCTCACGGATTTGTGTCAATGTCTTGTCCGAACAAATCTTCGGATTGATAACTTCTGTCGGATACTCTTTCACTATTTCCCCGTCTTTCACCGCAGCTTTTACGAATTTCGGACGTACCGTCACCCCATTATTCGCTATTCCATTATAGAATGTAAGAATATTAATCGGCGGGACTTGCGTCTCATAACCGATACTCATCCATGGCAGGGCGGTTTTGGAGAAATAACTTCTCTCTTTCGGACCGCGAATGTTCGGCTTGCCTTCTCCCGCAATTTGCAGGTGAAGAGGCTGGTCGATGCTCATACGTCTCAATCCATCGATGAACTTCTGCGGGTTGCTGCCGTAGAAATGGTCTATAATATAAGATGTACCGACATTGGAAGACACTTCCAAAATCTCGGTAACCGTTAATTTTCCGTATCCTCCGCGATGCCAGTTGTGGTCTTTCATCACACGGCCGTGCATCGGCATTTGCCCGTTGCCGGTATCCACTACATAGTCCGGAGTGATTTTCCCGTCTTCGAGGGCCACCATAATAGAAGCCGTCTTGAAAGTTGACCCCGGTTCGAGCATATCGCTGATGGCATTATTGCGCATCTCGTAATACCCACCGTCTTTGCCCTGCATCATATTAACGATGGCTTTCACTTCTCCGGTAGCCACCTCCATCAATACAACGACCCCCACGCTGGCATTCAGTTCTTTTAGCTTGTCTACCAGTGCTTTCTCGCAAATATCCTGCATGCCTACATCGATGGTAGATATGAGGTCGCAACCGTCAACCGGCGGCACATCTACGATGTTCAGGTATTTGTTCATCACTTTCTGGCGGTGGGTCAATCCGTCCCGTCCTTTCAGAATCGTATCAAAGGCAAGTTCGATACCGTTTCTTGCTCCTTTCGCGGTGTCGGCATACACATCGCCTAGCGTACGCGCCGCCAGTGAACCGAAAGGCTTCTTCCGTTGGTTGTAAGCCAGTTCCTTGAATCCCCCTTTGTAGCGGTTCAAGCAGAAGACCGGCAATCTCTTTACCTCTTTATATTGTATATAAGAGATGCGTTTCGGATAAATCAGGTAATTGCGGCTTTTCGCCTGGCGTCCTTTCTTCAGATGCGCCTTGAATTGGGCTACGCTCTTATCCGGGAATATCTTATGAAGTCCGATGCAGATTGAATCCATGTTGGCGGTAAGGATGGAATCCCGTCGTGCCTGGTCTTTCTTTCTGCGTTTCTCGTCCTTTTCACCGGACATAAAGTCCATATATATCCTGTATTCGGGCAGGGAGCTAGCCATCAGTTTGCCGTCGGAAGAGATAATGTTTCCGCGGTTGGGTTTCACCGTCACGTTTTCCTTTACGAAACGGTCGGCCACGTCCTGCCAATACTGGCGGTCGGCAAACATGGTGATGCCTGCCTTCACGACAATTGCCACGCCTGTCAACGCCATCAGGAGGATGACGAAGAAATAACGGGTCATTATATTTTTTTTGTTAACTGCCACAGTGCTTGTCTTTTAAAAACTCTCTGCTCTCAATTTTCAATTCTCTATTCTCTACTTATTTAATAAGGTAAGGGGGATTGGTCGATGTCTGCAAATCACTTTCCTTACTTGATATATATTCTTCGATGCGCGACTGGCGGCTCTTCTCCATCAGTTCCGAGCTGCGTGTCAGTGCGTCATACTTAATATCTATCAGTTCCTTTTTCAAACGGTCTATCTCAATCTGCTGCTGCTGGCTGGCATAGCGGTTGTGGATGTAGAAGATGATGAACACCATGATAAGAACCAGTAGTTTGGTCTGGCGACGGAAAAAGTCGGTGGCCAGAATGTCTCCACCCAGGATGCTTTTCAGCGAAGTGCGTTTTTTCTTCTTGCCCTCTTCTGCCTTCTTGTTTACTGCTTCTTCTTTTTCTTTTTCCATTTTCTCTTATTTCTTTTCTGCAATTCGTAACTTGGCGCTTCTCGACCGCGGGTTTCTTTCTATTTCTGCCTCGCAGGGCACAATCACCTTATTGTTGACTAGGCGGAAGGGAGTTTGCAGGTTGCCGAAGAAGTCGGTTTCCGCCTTGCCCTCCACGTTGCCTGTCTTCATGATGTTCTTCACCATGCGGTCTTCCAGTGAGTGATAAGTGATAACTACCAGTCTGCCACCTGGTTTTAACGCTTCGGTTGCCGCGAGCAGCATCTCTTTCAGCGCTTCCATCTCCTGGTTCACTTCAATCCGCAATGCCTGGAATACCTTTGCAAGTTCTTTCTTCTCCCGTTCACGGCCGAAAAGCGGTTTGATGATTTCCAGAAACTCTCCGATAGTACGGATGGGCTGTCCGTTTCGGGCTTTGACAATGACAGAAGCCAGTTTGCGGCTGTTTTTAAGTTCTCCATACAGGTAGAGAATGTTTGCGAGACGCTCTTCTTCGTACGTGTTTACGATGTCTGCCGCCGTAACTCCTGCACGCTTGTTCATACGCATATCCAGTTCTCCGTCGAAACGGAAAGAGAAGCCGCGTTCGCTGTCATCAAAGTGGTGGGAAGACACACCGAGGTCGGCGAGAATCGCATCTACCTGTTCGATGTCGTGATAGCGCAGGAAATTGTGCAGGTAGCGGAAGTTGCTGCGCACAAAGATGAAATGCGGGTCGTCGACAATATTCCGCTCGGCATCCTCGTCCTGGTCGAATCCCAGGAGCCGTCCGCCTTCGCCGAGCCGTGAAAGAATCTCGCGCGAATGTCCCGCTCCTCCGAATGTAACGTCTACATACGTTCCGTCCGGCTGGATATTCATCCCGTCGACGCTTTCTTTGAGTAACACCGGAACGTGATATATCAGTTCGTCTTTTTCCATCTTGTCTTTTTCCATCCTTCTTTGTCTCTTAAAAAAAACATCTCACTACCTTATTATAAAAAGTGGCTGTAAAAGTATGAAATTCCCCACAATTCCCCGTCATTTCCCATTGAAAACTTTCGGAGAAGTTTTCAACAGATTGTTAAATGCTTATTGCTTGAAAATGAAGATGCTTCGTAGATGCTTTGCAGGCGGGGATGCTATGGTTTATTTGTTTTATCGCTGGAGTTTGGTTGTTGCCTGTTTAGGAACTGTTTGTTTTCATGCGGTCGACTATTCGTCTGACTATAGTTAGACGAAACGTTAACTATAGTCAGACGAATACTTGTTCGCAATGCGGAAGGTAGGGAATAGGCTTCGGGAAAATAGATTTTGCCTGAGAAACGGCTAATTCGTCGCGGTGGCGGGACGGGGCAGTGGGATGGACGATGCTGATGTATACTTTTTGAAATAAAAAAGAGTGGCGTATGTGGTTTGTTATGAATGTTTTATTATATTTGTGACCGTAAGGAATATCTAATACTTGAAAACATGAGGACGTTGAAGAATATAGTTTCTTTGTCTGTCGGCATTCTTATATTGAGTCTGCCGTTCAATCCTGTGAAAGATATTCCTGATAAAATCCATCTATCGTTTCTGTTTGTATGCATATTCTTGTCGGGTATTGCAGGAATATCAGCAACTTGTCTGCCTGCGAAGGAAGCAGGCTCACGGCTGACCGTTGTAGACTTGTGGCTTGCCGGATGCTGTTCGGCGTGGATAGCCGTGATGGTCGTTGTCGTATTTTCCGCCTGCAAACGCTTTGATATTCCTTTGCGGTGGAAAATGGCAGGATGTGTTGTGCTTGTGTTGTTCATGGGGTGGCTGTATCATTTCAAGGCTGCTTCTGCCGACGGCAGGTTGCTGATTTGGAAAGTCACTATGCAGATGGTGAAAGAAAAGCCTCTTGCCGGTTTCGGGCCTCATGGATTCAGGGCTGAGGAATCTTGATTTCCGGAAGAGGGAGTACGTATGCAAGAGGAGATAAAGACTCGTGGATGGGAAATGCAGAGAGTATGTTACACGGAATTTGTTTACGTGGAATACAATGATTGTAAAGGATTTACCTATGAAGACCCGGAATATGGATTAGGCTTCGGTACAGAATGTCGTAAAGTGGGAAAATGGGAGCCGGTGGAACGTTGTCACGACGAACTTGTTTATGTACAGGAACCGTGGTATCCCGGTCCCGGTGAAGGTGGTGGTAACGGCGGCGGTAATGGAGGTAATTCATATAATGAAAGCGATTGGATAAAAGGGAAAATTAGAGGAGATAAACGTATGTTATCAACGGAAAAATTGGAATACTATATTGATAAAAAAGGGAACTTTTATGGAGATTCTATTAATTTTGAAATATATTGAGATTATACTCTCCTTAATTGTTTTAAAACATATCCAGGGTATGAGAATTATAAATATACCCATTATGAAGATAGAATGGTTAATTTTAACAACTTAAGAAAAATAACAGAAAATTGCATATGAAGACTATTACAATATTATTTATACAATTATTCATGGTATTATTTGCTTCTGCGCAAACAAGATATTATGATAAAACTAAGACGTTTTACGAAAATGGTTACACCTATCAGAGCGATCAACTTGGTATGGTAACTTTGTATAACAAAGAGAATAAATTTACATATGTAGATCAGATTGATAGGTATACCGGGAAATACATATCCATTGAAGAAAACATGAGTGATCAATTGGAAAAAGATAGTTGGACAAAGCCCAAATGTATTTCTATTGTTAATAGTTGTTTTTCGGATACAGAGAAAAACCGTGTAAGAGAAACATTCATATTTATTACGATGTATATTAATCCGGATAATGGAAGTGTAGCAGAAGTTGAATTTAGTTTTCCGTGTACTAATCCATTTGCGACTATTCCTGTTTCTGTTTATCGTAAAATTGAATTAGGTTTGAAAAAAGAGATACGATTTGTTCCTACGGAGGAGGGTAAAAGACGAAATTACATTCTTGTGTATTGGAAGCATCATGTAAAATGATAGGTAAGTTGATGGGGGACTCGAAAGTCCCCTCATTGAAAAATGTTTTTATAGTTATGAAATTAAAAACAAAAAATAAGACTCTTTTCTTTGTTCTTGCATGGTTACTGATGATTGGCTGTACAAGCGAAATGGACAAACGTGTGGAAACCATTTTAGCAATTTCCGGTCCAAACAGAAGTGAGTTGGAAACAGTATTGCAGCATTATCGGCACGAACCTCAGAAACTGAAGGCTGCAAAGTTTCTGATAGCCAATATGCGCTATCATCATTCGCCTTACTCGGTAAGGAACTCTCAGCAACATCCTTTGCTGGATTCATTGACGAATCTTGCCGATTCGCTTCTTTATGGACTCGTTGTGGAAAACCCCGATAGCTTGTATAGCCGGAAGGGATTTGAACTTGTCTTGAAATTCAGAGTAAGCGATGGAGAAAAGATATTGGAACAGCCGACAACGGTATTGTGCCGGGCAATCGGTATGAATTGTATGGCTGGAGTAATGGAAAATGGAAGAAAATAACCAGTCAGCAGGCTGTATACCACTATATAACAGCGGAAGTCCCACCCGGGTCGCTCCTATGGCTCAGAAACCTGACCGAAGGTAAGGAAGAACTTCCGTTTTATATAAATGGCAACGGAGAGCAGATTTTTATTTATCGGTAAGAACCGATTCAACGGAAATCCTTCAACTCTTCCTGCAACTTCTGCCGGGTGAAGAAGATACGGCTTTTCACTGTTCCCAACGGAAGCTCCAGTTTATCTGCGATTTCACGGTATTTGAACCCCGACATGTGCATCGAAAACGGAATGCGGTACTCTTTCGGAAGGTTGTTTACCACCCGGTGCATCTCTTTCAGGTCGTACGCCCTGTCTGTACTCTCCACGCTTGCGTCTTGTGGCAGATTCAGATGGTATAAGTTGTCGGTCTGGTCGACAAATGTCTGGTCGCGAACCACCTTGCGGTAGTTGTTGATGAATATATTGCGCATGATAGTGTACATCCAGCCTTTGAAGTTTGTATCGGGCGTGTATTTATCTTCATTATCCAATGCTTTCAAGGAGGTTTCCTGCAACAAATCATTTGCTTCTTCGCGGTCGGTTGTCAGTTTATAAGCGAAGCGAAGTAGTTCATCCTGTACTTCTACTAAATCTTTTCTGAAGCTTAAACTTTTCATATACGTTGCTTTTAAATGGTGAATATTCGTTCGTTAATTTCGATGGTGCAAGTTTACGGGGATTTTTGAGAACCGGACGGGGAGAATCCGTCCGAAATTCACCTGAAAACTGTCTGCGGACAGTTTTCAGGTGTTATTTGATAGTTTTCGGGTGTTGTTTTCGGGGGCTTATGAGCTTAAATCCTGCATTTTCTACTAATTTATTGCAAATAATAAAAAAGAACCGCTAATTTTGTAGCATCATTTTATTTGAAAAGAATGACAGATGACTCTTTATTTTTGATTGATGTCGATAAAATTCTTCGGACCAAAGCGCCGAAGCAATACAAGTACATCCCTAAGTTTGTGATTTCTTATCTGAAGAAAATAGTTCATCAGGATGAGATTAATGTGTTTTTGGATGAGTCGAAAGATAAGGTCGGAGTCGACTTCCTCGAAGCGTGTCTGGACTTTCTGGATGCGAAGGTAGAGGTGAAAGGACTCGAAAATCTTCCCAAAGACGGTTTGTACACCTTTGTCTCCAATCATCCGCTAGGGGGACAGGACGGTGTGGCGCTGGGCTACGTGCTGGGACGCCATTACGACGGGAAGGTGAAATACCTGGTCAACGACTTGCTGATGAACCTGCGCGGATTGGCTCCGCTCTGCATACCTATTAATAAGACAGGCAAGCAGTCGAAAGATTTCCCTAAGATGGTGGAAGCCGGATTCAACTCCGACGACCAGCTTATCATGTTCCCCGCCGGGCTCTGTTCGCGCCGGCAGGAGGGAGTGATTCGCGACCTGGAATGGAAAAAGACATTTATAGTAAAGAGCATACAAGCAAAACGCGACGTGATACCGGTGCACTTCGGGGGCAGAAACTCCGATTTCTTCTACAATCTGGCAAATATCTGCAAGGCACTGGGCATTAAGTTCAACATCGCCATGTTGTATCTTGCGGATGAGATGTTTAAGAACCGCCACAAAACCTTTACCGTCACCTTTGGCAAGCCGATACCCTGGCAGACTTTCGACAAATCGAAAACACCGGTACAATGGGCGGAATACGTAAAGGACATTGTATATAAACTGTAATTGATAGAACAACTATAACAAGAAATATGGAAGAGATTATCAAACCGATAAGCAAAGAACTGCTGAAGGCTGAATTGACGGAAGACAGACGCTTACGAATGACCAATAAGAGTAATAACCAGATTTACATTATTACTCATCAGAATGCACCCAATGTGATGAAAGAGATTGGACGTTTGCGCGAAATTGCTTTCCGGGCTGCCGGCGGAGGAACCGGACTGTCGATGGATATAGACGAATACGACACAATGGAGCATCCCTACAAGCAGCTCATTGTGTGGAACCCGGAAGCCGAAGAGATTTTAGGCGGCTACCGCTATCTGCTTGGGACGGACGTGCGTTTCGACGAAAAAGGCGCTCCGATTCTTGCCACTTCCCATATGTTCGATTTCTCGGATACTTTTATTGAAAAATATTTGCCGCAGACGATAGAGTTGGGACGTTCGTTTGTGACGCTTGAATATCAGTCTACCCGTGCCGGAAGCAAGGGGCTGTTTGCGCTGGACAACCTATGGGACGGATTGGGAGCATTGACCGTGATTATGCCGAACGTGAAGTACTTTTTCGGAAAGGTGACAATGTATCCCAGCTACCACCGCCGCGGCCGTGATATGATTCTTTATTTCCTTAAGAAACATTTCCACGATAAGGAAAGGCTCGTCACGCCGATGGAGCCTTTGGTATTGGAGACTCCGGAAGAGGAGTTGCGGGCATTGTTCTGTAAGGACAGCTTTAAGGAAGATTACAAAATCCTGAATTGTGAGATTCGCAAACTGGGCTATAACATTCCGCCGCTGGTGAACGCTTATATGAGCCTGAGTCCTACGATGCGTATGTTTGGCACAGCCATCAACTATGAATTCGGTGATGTGGAAGAGACCGGAATCCTGATTGCCGTGGATGAAATACTGGAGGATAAGCGAATCCGGCACATCCAGACGTTTATAGAAAGCCATCCGGATGCGCTGAAAATCCCTTTTGAGGATGATGAAGCGTTTACTCCTAAGGTTGTTACACCGCAGGCAGACTGTTGCCGTTAATCTTGCGGTAGAGGTCGAGGGCAAAGACGTCGGTCATTCCCGAAATATAATCAAGTACCGCCTGTATTCTTTCATAGAGTGCAGGCGCTTTTATATTATACTGGCTGGAAACCCGGTTAATCAGAAGCTCGGAGTAAGCCTTTTCGGGTGAGGTCACGGCGTCTACCATCAGATCGAGCAGCGTGCTGATGACACGGAATCCGGCCAATTCAATGTCCAGCACATCTCGCGAACGGTAAATCTTCTTCAAAGAAACTTCGGAGCAGTGCTTGTAAGCTCCTGCCGGACGCTCGGAAATGTGCTTGACAAGCGTCCCTTCGAAGGTGCCGGACAATATCTCCTGCTCATGTTCCAAAAACACGCGGGTGCATTCACGAATCAATAATCCGATTACGGAAGAACGCAGATAAGCGATTTGCTCGTTCGTGTCATTGACAATCCGGAAAGTCTTTCGGAGATGCTCCTGCCGTTTCTCGTCGAAATATGCCATTAGCAACTCTTTCGTCTCCTCGGTAGTGAGTATTTTCAATTTATGGGCATCTTCGATATCCATCATCTGGTAACAGATATCATCGGCGGCTTCTACCAGATAGACCAGCGGGTGGCGTGCATACTTTAACGGGTGCTCGTTCAGCAATGTCAGTCCCAGCTCCGTCGCAATCTTATGAAAACTGTCTTCTTCGCTGACGAAGAACCCGAATTTAGACTTTTTGCCGGCAAGGCTCGATGAAAAGGGGTATTTTACAATGGAAGCCAACGTTGTATATGTCAGGACGAAGCCGCCTTTCCGACGTCCTTCGAACTGGTGGGTCAAGATGCGGAATGCATTCGCATTGCCTTCGAAATGTGTCAAATCTTCCCATTCCATCGCAGAAAGTTGCTCTCCGTCCGGTTGCTTCTCTTTCAGGCGCAGACCTTTCCCCTCGGAGAAGAAGGTGGATATGGCCCGTTCGCCGGAATGACCGAAAGGAGGGTTTCCCAAGTCATGCGCCAGGCAAGCGGCGGATACGATAGAACCAATCTCCGGCAGGAAAGATTCCTGAAGTTCTGGTTGGCGTTGCAGGATAGCTTTGGCAACATCGTTGCCCAAGGAACGGCCGACGCAGGAGACTTCGAGACTATGCGTGAGCCGGTTGTGTACAAAGACGCTGCCCGGCAGAGGAAATACTTGTGTCTTATTCTGTAATCTGCGGAAAGGCGCGGAGAAAATAAGTCGGTCATAATCCCGTTGAAATTCGGAGCGGTTTTCCTGGCGTTCTTCGTGGAATTCTTCCATCCCGAAACGTTTAGCTGATATTAATTGGTTCCAATTCATCATTTTATTTACGATTTGACTATTTACGATTTACAATTTGGAGAACGGTACATTATTTAACTGCAAACTTAACTATTTTTCAGTTCAAAATGTGTATTTTCGCCCGTTAAATAGTAAACATGCACTTATGAATATTCAAGTTATCAATAAATCGAAGCATCCGCTTCCGGCTTATGCCACCGAATTGTCTGCAGGAATGGATATCCGCGCTAACCTTTCCGAACCTATCACACTGGAACCATTGCAACGTTGCCTGGTGCCGACAGGATTATATATAGCTCTCCCGAAGGGATTTGAAGCACAAATCCGTCCCCGTAGCGGTCTGGCTATCAAGAAAGGAATTTCCGTACTTAATTCTCCGGGGACGATTGACGCGGATTATCGGGGGGAAATCTGCATTATCCTAATCAATCTCTCTTCCGAAACTTTTGTGATTGAAGATGGCGAACGTATCGCCCAAATGGTGATAGCGAAGCATGAGCAACCGACATGGCAGGAAGTGGAAGTGCTGGATGAAACAGAACGGGGAGCCGGTGGCTTCGGTCATACCGGAGTATGATGAATACTTAATAAAAAAATGAAATGAAGATAAAAATAGGATGGCTGCTGGTCTCGGTATGGGTCTTGACCTCGTGCGGGACGGCACGTATAGGGCGTACGGCGAAGTCTGCAAAGGATGAGGGGGCTTCTTCCCCGATAGGAAAGACTTATGTAACGGCGGAGCAACAGCGGAAGTATGACTATTTCTTTCTGGAAGCCATGCGGATGAAGGAGAAGAAGGAATATGACGCGGCTTTCGGCTTGTTGCAGCATTGTCTGGATATTGATCCGGGTGCTTCTTCTGCGCTTTACGAAGTTTCCCAGTATTACATGTTCCTTCGCCAGGTTCCGCAAGGTCAGGCGGCTCTGGAGCAAGCGGTGGCCTATGCTCCCGACAATTATTGGTATAGCCAGGGGTTGGTCAATTTGTATCAGCAGCAGAATGAACTGGATAAAGCGGTCGTTTTGCTCGAGAAGATGGTTACCCGTTTTCCGACGAAGCAGGAACCTTTGTTCAGCCTGCTTGATATTTATAGCCGTCAGGAAAAATATAACGATGTGATTTCCACACTGAATCGCTTGGAGAAGCGTTTGGGCAAGAACGAACAGTTGTCTATGGAGAAATTCCGCATTTATCTCCAGATGAAAGATGACAAGAAGGCGTTTCAGGAAATCGAGAGCCTGGTGCAGGAATATCCGATGGATATGCGGTATCAGGTGATTTTGGGAGATGTATATCTTCAGAATGGCAAGAAAGAGGAAGCCTACGAGACATATCAGAAGGTGTTGGCGGCAGAGCCGGACAACCCGATGGCTCTCTTCTCGATGGCTTCTTATTATGAACAGACCGGACAAAAGGAATTGCACCAACAGCAACTGGATACACTGCTGCTGAACAAGAGGGTGACTCCTGATACGAAAATCAATGTCATGCGTCAGATAATTGTGGAAAATGAACAGTCATCGGCTAAAGACAGTACCCAAGTGATTGCTTTGTTTGACCGGATGATGAAGCAGGAACAGGATGACCCGCAAGTCCCGATGCTTTATGCGCAGTATCTGCTGTCGAAGAATATGGAGCAGGAAGCCGTCCCGGTGTTGGAACAAGTGGTTGACTTGGACCCGACTAACAAGGCTGCCCGCCTGATGCTAGTCAGTGCCGCTGTGAAAAAAGAAGATTATAAACAGATTATAAAAGTTTGTGAGCCGGGTATCGAGGCTACTCCGGATGCTTTGGAATTGTATTATTATCTGGCAATTGCCTATCATCAGGCGGAACAGACTGACAGCGTATTGACTGTTTGCAACAGAGCACTGAAACACGTGACACCCGATACGAGAAAAGAAGTTGTATCGGATTTCTATTCGATAATGGGGGATATTTACCACACAAAGAACCAGATGGCAGAGGCTTATGCTGCCTATGACTCGGCTTTGGTGTACAATCCTTCCAATATCGGAGCGTTGAATAATTACGCTTATTACTTGTCTGTGGAACGCCGTGATTTGGACAAGGCGGAAGAAATGAGTTACAAAACTGTAAAGGCGGAACCCAATAACTCCACTTATCTCGACACGTATGCCTGGATTCTTTTTGAAAAGGGGAATTATGCCGAGGCACGTATCTACATTGACAATGCCATGAAGAGCGACGGCGAGAAAAGCGATGTGATAGTGGAACATTGCGGGGATATTTATTTTATGACCGGTGATGTGGAAGGTGCGCTGAAATACTGGAAACAGGCGCTCGAAATGGGCAGTGAGTCGAAAACATTGAAACGGAAAATAGAGAAGAAGAAATATATTGCAGAATGAGAAGATTTGTATATCTATTGCTGGTGGTAGTCGTATTGGCAGGTTGTAAGAGTTCGAAGCGTCTGGCGACTTCGGAAACAAAAGCTCCCGTATCCGGCTATCTGGCTTCCAAACTTCAACTGACCATTCCCAATAAGGGGGGGGGAAGCATGTCCGTGGGGGGAACGATGAAGATGAAAACCCACGAACGTGTACAAGTCTCTTTGTTGATGCCTATCTTGCGTACGGAAGTGGCGCGTATTGAGATTACACCTGACGAGGTGTTGCTGGTAGACCGGATGAACAGGAGATTTGTCCGTGCGACGAAAGAAGAACTGAAAGGGATGTTACCGAAGAACGTGGAGTTCTCCCGTCTGGAAAAGATATTGATGGATGCGTCCCTGCCCGGTGGAAAGACGGAACTGACGGGAAAAGATATAGGCATTCCTTCGTTGGAAAAGGCCAAAGTCCAACTTTATGAGTTTTCTACGAAAGAATTCTCCATGACTCCGACCGAACTTACCGCCAAATACCGGCAAGTTCCTTTGGAAGAATTAGTAAAAATGCTGATGGCTTTGTTATGATGAAACGTCTCTTTGTTATTCTAATCAGTTGCCTATGGTTGGCAGTTCCGCTTTCCGCCCAGTCGAATAAATTGATTCGCGAGTTGGAAAGCAGGCGCGGCGCTCTGCAAAAGCAGATAGCCGAGTCGGAATCTATATTGAAGAATACAAAGAAAGACGTAGGTAGCCAATTGAATAGCTTGGCGGCATTGACAGGGCAGATTGAGGAACGGAAACGTTATATTCTGGCTATCAATAATGACGTGGAAGCCATCGAACGTGAATTGAACACCTTGGAGCGTCAGTTGCGGGCATTGGAGAAAGACTTGAAAGATAAAAAGAGGAAATACGAAGCTTCCGTCCAATACTTGTACAAGAATAAATCGATAGAGGAGAAATTAATGTTCATCTTCTCTGCCAAGAACTTGGGACAGACGTACCGCCGTATGCGTTACGTGCGTGAGTATGCCACTTACCAACGTTTGCAGGGTGAAGAGATTCTGAAGAAGCAGGAGCAGATACGCAAGAAAAAAGCCGAACGCCAACAGGTGAAAGCAGCCAAGGAGAATCTGCTGAAAGAGCGTGAAGGCGAAAAGGTGAAACTGGAAGCTCAGGAAAAAGAAAAACGAACCTTGGTAGCCAATCTGCAAAAGAAACAGAAAGGCCTTCAGAACGAGATTAATAAGAAACGCAAAGAGGCAAACCAACTGAATGCCCGTATCGACAAACTCATTGCCGAGGAAATAGAACGCGCCCGCAAGCGTGCCCAGGAGGAAGCCCGCCGTGAAGCGGCTGCACGTAAGAAGGCAGAAGGCAGCCAGTCTTCCGGAACGGGGACAGCAGCAAAAACAAACTCAAAACCTCTGGAAGCTTACACCATGAGCAAGGCGGACCGGGAACTGTCCGGCAACTTTGCCGCCAACCGTGGTAAACTTCCCATGCCTATATCCGGTGCTTATATCATCACCAGCCATTACGGACAATATGCAGTAGAAGGGCTGCGTAATGTGAAACTGGATAATAAAGGAATAGACATTCAGGGAAAACCCGGAGCGCAGGCGCGTGCCATCTTCGATGGTAAAGTAGCGGCCGTATTCCAGTTGAACGGATTATTCAATGTACTTATCCGTCACGGCAACTATATTTCCGTTTATTGTAACCTTTCGTCGGCCTCTGTGAAAACCGGTGATACGGTGAAAACGAAGCAATCCATAGGACAAGTCTTCTCCGACGGGACGGACAATGGAAGGACAGTATTGCATTTCCAGTTGCGGCGGGAAAAAGAGAAACTGAATCCGGAGCCTTGGCTCAACCGATAAAATAGATGACTGTTTCTAACCTTGATAATTTCCCTCCCCATCTATCTCTTTTTCACTCCTTTCACTTTTTTGGTAAACTATTATTTTCCAATCTCTTATGGGTGAATCCTTTCTCTGCTTGGGGCTTTATGCCGCTTTCAACGGTTTCACCAGATATACATTCCCATATTTGGTATGTTTGCGGGTGACTCCCGCTGCGAGCAGCACTTGTGCAAATGTAGCCGGATTACTTCCGCGCATGGCAGCCGGGTTATACATTTTCAGTCTCCTGAATATGTCCGAAGCCGAAAGCCGTTCACTTCCTTCTTCATCGTCTCCGGCCATCCGGTAGCAGGCATGAAAGACTTCTTCCGCCGGACAAGGATGATAAAAGGCGGTGTTGTGGCGTTGCAATTTCTCTAGAAAAAAGATATTTTTTCCTTAACGGAAGATATCTGCTTCTTATCACCCTTTTCACTATTATTTATCGTATCTTTGCCTTAGATTTGTCAATGATTCACTAGTGTGGTTTAATTAAATGACTAAAGTTGTTTAATTGAATAACAGTAGTAGTTTGAATGAACCACGATAGTGGTTCGTTGGTAATTCTAAAGGTTTTGCATGAAAAGTATTCATTATAAAGACGTTAACTGCTTATGGCTATACTTTACGATTGGTATGAGAATCCCGGTGAATCCGATGATTCGGAAGAGAAAGGCTTGCATCCCCGCATTTTTTTGAATGGGAAGCTGGGGATGGACAAATTGTGCCGGATGATTCACAACCGCAGTTCCCTTTCTGTGGGTGATGTGAAAAATGCGTTCGAGATGCTTGCCCAAATCTGTGGTGAGGAACTGCGCGAAGGACGTGAAGTGCATATCGAAGGGCTCGGCTATTTTGCCCCTATCTTGAGGAGCACGGAGAAAGTGACTCGTAGCACAAAGAACAAATCATCGAAAATGGAATTGAAAACAATCGGTTTCCGTCCCGATGCCCGTCTGAAGGGTGAGCTTAGAGGTGTCAAGGTTAGCCGGAGCAACTATGCGCGCCATTCGGAATCTCTGTCGGAAGTAGAGATAGATATGCGGTTGAAGGAGTATTTTGCCGAGCATGATGTAATGCTCCGTTATGATTTTCAGGAAGTGTGCTGCATGACGCGGACTACGGCGAACCGTCATCTCCGACGATTGCAGGACGAAGGGAAATTGTGGAATATAGGTAAACGCATGCAACCGATTTATGTACCTGCGGCAGGGTATTACGGGGTGTCGCGCGAATTGGTGCGGCGGTAAGTGGTGAAAGCACTGTGAGGCGACTTTTACAGCATCGCTTTCACCCACTTTCCTGCTTCGGATAGAGGTTTCGGGAAAAAGGTGAAAGCGATGAAGGGACAGTGGCTTTGTTGGGTAATCCGGGACTTTTTCGTTTTATGAAAAGAATATTGAAGATGATTATCAATGTGAATATTCTTTTCGCTATATTTGTGATTCAAGAATACAAGATAAAATGAGTGATGAAATTTCCGACTTATCCTTTTAAGCAATTACTGTCAGGCGGCTTGCTTTGCTGTTTGATTCTACTGGCAGCTTATATATTTCAGGCCTTTTTCCCCGGAATGTATGTTGATGCATTCTCGTCTTCGATGCATTTATTGATGTGGCTGATTCTTTTTGTGGGGGCGTTATTGTGGACATTTCGTGCAAAGGGAGAACGTATTGGTATTTCTGAAGTGATAGACTGGCAGTTCATTGCTGCTTTTATTTTGATTACGGCAGATGAAATTTATATGATTATGCCGAGGGAGATTCATATGGAAATAGCACCTGTGTTGTCGGAGTATACTATTCCTGTGTTGGTCGTTATTGGTATAATGGTAGCCGCTACAATAAAAGTCTCTATTACATTGTATCAGAAGTTGGCGGATGAACGGCGGCAGGCTGTTCTTCAAACTCAAAAAATGCAGCAATTACTTGATTCTCCACCGACTGGACAGAAGGACATTGTTCTCCTTCGCAAACTTATTGAAAATCGGTCTATCGCTCAATTTTCTGCCAAAGACTATATTTTGCTGATAGAAGAATGCCGGATGATTGATTCCGAATTCTTTGTTTGGTTGAAGAAACAAGGCTGTCAACTTCCACCGCGGGATATTGTACTCTGTGTGTTAATCCGGATGTATAAGACTAAAGATGAAATACTATCTATATTTTGTATTACTGACGGGACGTATCGTACGATGAAGTCTCGTGCCCGAAAGCGTTTAGGTACTGGCGACGAGGAACTGGAATCTTTTCTGCAAACAGCGCTAAAATAATAACTTTTGTAAAGTGCCTGCCAGTCGTATAAATGTATCAATAATAGTCAAACTCCCACCCATGATGATATAATAGAACCACACTCTTTTATTAGAGTATGGTTCTTGTGGAAATATACTGATAGCTCCTGCTACAAGTGCTATGCGTGCAAGAAGTTCGAAGAAGATAATGAGGAAATCTTGAAATGTGTAGTTTAGGTTGTCAATAAAGCAATCTAGATAACACATTGCAATGCTGGTAAGCCACATTACATTATCTAGAACTATATATATAATTATTTTCCTATACATTCTTCGTATGCTCTATCAGACGCTCTTTTGCATCTTTCATAGTTAGCTAATGCTTGCGTGTAACAATAATTATTTGTAGAAGACTCTTGTTTACATTTTATAATGGCATTATCATAATCCGCTTTTGCCTGTGCATAGGCTGCTTGTCTTTTTGCTTCACAACTATTAGCATTAGCATCTCCGCCTTCAGTGCGTGTTTTTATGAGTGTTTTACCTGTAGATTCATGGCTCTCGGCATACTGTCTGAACAGTGATATACGTTCATCTTCGCTTAGTCTGGAGAATCCGGTGTGTAGAAGCAAGTTTTCCTTAGCTTCATTCATCTGTTGAAGTTCTTTTTCTAAATTCGCTTTTCTGATAAACTCTTCCATGTAATCATCATCGTTCAAGTTTTCCATGAGTTTGTCATACTCTACTGAGTCTAATTTCGAAGTATAATCTTGGTATTTGTCTGCTAGTAGCTCACTAGATAATTCGAAATCCCAAAATTCATCCGATTTGGTAATTGAGTCAATAAGTTCGTTTGATTCATTTGTGTATTCGCATTCATCGGAACTGCAACTGTAAATAGCGAATGTAACGAATAGAAGTATGATGGTTACTACTGCATACAAACTATTTTTCTTTCTTTTTTTCTTGTTCATAACTTTGCCTGTTTTTAATTTTGATACAAAGAAAGGGAAAAAACGACAAATAATACCATGAAATCTTGTCAGAATACTACTGAAACAGGTTTTAAATATGGATATGTTTGTTACAATATAGGCTTAATTCCTTTATTTCTAAATCTTTATCTACTTGATATACAATTGAATCCTTTTGTAACAAGTGTAACGTTTTCATATAGATTATTTTATCTACTGTTTTTTGTCTAAAAGTATGTCAAATAATCTGTTCTAAATAGGGTGTTTGGCGGTTTGTTACTAATACGGATGTAATTAGAATAGTGGGAAAAAGGAGGATAATGGCTAACTATGTTTAATGTCTCCATGTTTGAAGTTCTCTTTAGTTCGGTTTTGGTGGGAAACTTGTATAATGCGCAAGTGAGCTACGGATAATGCATTGGGAGATTGTTACAATATTAGTATTTCCTAGACTTATCTATACTTTTAAATAGTTGAAAATTAGTGATATAATATTATATGAGATGTAACTCCTACTTGTATAAGACTTATAATCAACTTATCTTTGACGAAACTTAAATACCTATCTAAATATGAGAAAAATACATGGAGAATCGTTTTTGTTTTCTTTATTAGCTATAATTAGTTGCTTGTTTTTATTTAATTGTAATGAGCATATACACAAAATATATACTAATCAGTCGTTTGAAGATATTTGTTCTATCGCATATAAAAATAAGGAAGCATTTTGTATAGTTCTAGTAGATTCTACTCAAGAGTTGTCTCGACAGTATTGTTTAAAATTGAAGAATAAAGATTTTGTATTTACAAGCAAAATGATTTATAATATTGCAGATATTAATATTTCTTCAAACGAGTGGTATATGAAGTGGCTCTGTCCTCTGTCGTTACCTTTGACATGTGTGTTTTCGAATGATGGAACACTTATTGATTTAATTCCAGGAGCAACCAAAGAGACTTTTTTATATACAAGAAAAGCGATATTTGATATGCGGACAACTAATTACCATTACCCTAACCGCTTTAAACTTCCTAAATATGCAGTTATTCCTTTATTAAATCAAGTTTTGGGATGTAAGACGGATTTGAATCAAGGCATATACATTCCAACTGCATTAAATAACTCAATTGATTCATTGCGATATCCATATTCTGTTTATTTGGGAATTGTTGGAGAGCAAATGAATAATGATACCATTAAATCCAAAACATTAGCAGGATTGATGATGGAATTGGAGAATCCTTATTATTTGGAATTGTTCAAGAATGAATTTATTATTGCCAAAAAACTTCTAACCCCTGATTTTAAAATAAATGATGGCCCTAATATTAGGGTAGATAATGAGATAGTGTCTCTTTCTGATTGTGAGGTTGCTGAAGATAATGCTTTTGTGATTCCTATTCATAATGACGGGAAATATCCTTTAAAGATATTGAAGATTTTTACAAGCTGTTCTTGCTTGAATCTGGTAGACCACTCGGAGGAATTTGTTATCTCTCCTAACGACTCTGTAATGGTTGGATTTAATTTTAGATCGGAAGAATTAGGAGAAGTAACTAGGGATATTTTTATAACTTCCAATTCGATAAATAAGCCTATTCTATACATAAAAATATTAGCTAATATATATTGAGTATTAATTTAAAAAGGTCAAAGATGATGAAGAACTTAATTTTTATTGTATTTAGTATTGCTTTACTTACGCAAAGCTGTTCACAGAGTGATGATTTTGTAGATAGACAGTCTGGCGTTGAAAAAGAGATTGTAAAAGAGGAAATTGATTTTCCAAAACAGGTTGAGGCTTATGGGAAAGCTGTAGCTAAAGAAATTGAAACTACGATAGGGAAATTGAATGATTTGAATATAGATTATTCGGAAATTGTTGATTTGAAGGATTTTCGTGAGAAGTTTTATGAAGATTGGTATAATGCGAGTCCTGCAATGGCGAGAAGTCGTGCTGCTGGGGAGGTTCAGCCAATTGAAATGACAATGAGTGCTACTGAATTTATGGAAAGGTATAATTCGTTGACGGATATCCAGTTGGAGTTTATTCGCAAAATTATTAGTGAGTGTGAAAAGAGTAAATCCTCTCAGGATTTATTGTCTAAATTGGTCGCCTTAAATAATGAAATTCGTGCACAAGTTCCAGAAATAGAACAAGAAAGATTGTTGAATGTTATTGCTGTACTATACTATGGAATACAAAAAGTATCTTATCTTGAACGTCAAGGTTTGATGTTAAGTACTCCATATAATAATATTAAGTTATCAAAGGTTAAGACAAGAAGTATAGAAGATGGAGGAAATGTAGGAGCGGGATGTACCAAATTCTTGGCAACAGTTTGGACTATTGCTGTTGGTGAACCGACGCCTATCGGTGAGATTGTTGCTTCTGTTGTAACTGTTGTTGTTGCTGGCGTTTATATGTATGAAGTGGTAACATGTGCAAGTCAACAAAATAGTACAACGGATTACTGTAATAGAAAATATAATGAATGTATGGATGGGAAAGATTATAGTCAGCCGAATTCTGGTGGTTGGGGGTATTCTGAATGCAGGCGATGCCATGAATACTGTTTAGCACAAGGGGTATGGGATTGTCCTCGTCCTAACTAAAATATAAGATTATGATAGGATTTGAAGTAATAATTAATAATCGAGAACCTGTGATTATTACATCCAATGATGTGGCATATGTAATAATGAACTGTAATTATTCTTTTGGCGATAATATTCATATAGGCGGAATAGATACATTGAGTAGCCTTGTTTGGGTTGATGAGAACTTGAAAATAGGTGATAAGGTTGTAATAAAAGTAGTTGAAACATCAAAAGTATCTCCTGCTATGAAAAAAAACTGTGATAAAGATGAATTGAAAATAAAATATGAACAACTTAAAGTGGAGCTTCAGGAAAATGGGCTCATATAGATTGTATGAAAGGACTTGTTGTAAAATTTAAAAATAAAATATGCAAGGCTGGTATTCCTCAATGTGGAGTAGGTCTTGTTGCTAATATTACTTGGCATAGTGGTGTGTTTTGGAGTGTTAGTGGTTTGAGAATGCCTGAAGAAATGCACTTGGTATGGGATGGGGGAATGTTGGAAATTGGGGATGTGATAGAGGTGGAAATTGCAGAATTTGAGGAAGCTTCAATGCTTGTTGCGGAAGAAAAACACGCTTGCTTGATTGAAAATAAATCGGAGAATGTAGATGATTCGAAGGATTTGGAACATAAGTTAAATCTTTATTATCGGCTGAAAAAAGTATTGGAGGATGAGAATCAGGTAAGTGA
>ERZ778515.109-NODE-109-length-70775-cov-6.607805_pt1 | contig 70775 bp, 48 predicted proteins | sample MGYA00510343_ERZ778515 | MGnify/ENA primary metagenome ERZ778515 (study PRJEB29527, sample SAMN07138965) | mouse gut metagenome | material: feces | host: mouse | place: China:Nanjing | collected 2016-01-25 ...
TTAAGAATTACTGCCATATCATAAACGGCGTCTGTATCGGCGCCAACATTTTTTTTAAATTCAAAGGCAAATATACGAATAATATGTCGAGAGCAAAAGTAAATTTATTCGATTTTGCCGAGCGCATCTTTTTTATTTCATTCAGCGTCGAAGTTATGAAAAATATTCGTACTTTTGCTTTCGCTATGACCACAGACAAAGGCAAGGCAGCCAACTACACGCAGGCATTCTCCGACTACCTGTCGCGCACAGGCCGGCGGCGTACTCCGGAACGCTTCATGATTCTGGAGCGGGTTATGGCCGAGCGCGGACACTTCTCCATAGAGGAACTTTGCGAACGCATAGCCGCATCAGGTGTCCATGTCGCTTTGGCCACCGCCTATAACACCCTGCAGCTGCTTGTCGACGCCGGAATTGTGCTTCGTCACCGTTTCGGCGACCGCACTTCGCTCTACGAATGCGTTCATGAAGCATCCGGCCACCAACATCTGATATGCTCGCAATGCGGGAAAGTAAAGGAAGTACGCGACACATCGCTTGCCGGCTACCTGCGCACCAAGCGCTACCCGTCTTTCACCCCTACATGCTATTCCCTATCAATCTACGGACTCTGCTCGGAATGCGCCCGTAAAGAACGTCGGTCTGCGGCAGCACCATCAAAAAAAACAGAATCAACACCAAACAACACATAGATCAGTTATCCAATGGACAATAAAGTAGACGTTCTTCTTGGCCTCCAGTGGGGCGATGAAGGAAAAGGCAAAGTCGTTGACGTACTCACTCCGGCCTACGACATAGTAGCCCGCTTCCAAGGTGGACCCAACGCCGGCCACACTCTCGAATTCGAAGGTAAGAAATACGTTCTCCGCTCCATCCCGTCGGGTATATTCCAAAGCGGACAGACCAACATAATAGGCAACGGTGTAGTGCTCGACCCCATCCTGTTCCGAGGCGAGGCCGTCGAACTCGCCGCATCAGGCCACGACATCACCAAAGTCCTCAAAATATCAAAAAAAGCCCATCTTATCATGCCTACGCACCGTCTGCTCGACGCTGCCGGCGAGCGAGCCAAAGGCAATTCAAAAATAGGCACCACGGGAAAAGGCATAGGTCCGACATATACAGATAAGATTTCGCGCAACGGCCTGCGTGTAGGCGATACTCTCGCCACAGACTTCGCCGACCGCTATGCGGCAGCCCGCAACCGTCATCTCGAAACGATACGCTCTCTCGGAGCAGACATCGATACCGCGGCTCTCGAAAAAACAGAAAAAGACTGGTTCGACGCCATCGCTTATCTCCATACTTTCGACATCATCGACAGCGAGCACTATATCAACGCACGCATCACCGAAGGCGCACGCGTGCTGTGCGAAGGCGCGCAGGGAACAATGCTCGACGTGGACTTCGGCTCTTATCCGTTCGTAACCTCCAGCAACACAATCACAGCCGGAGCCTGCACCGGTCTGGGTGTCGCCCCCAAACGAATAGGCGACGTGTTCGGTATTTTCAAAGCATACTGCACACGCGTCGGCAGCGGCCCGTTCCCCACCGAACTTTTCGATGCCGACGGCCACACCATGCGTGACCGCGGTCATGAATATGGCGCCGTGACCGGCCGCGAACGCCGTTGCGGATGGATCGACCTGGTAGCCCTGCGCTATGCAGTTATGATCAACGGCGTGACAAAACTGATAATGATGAAGAGCGACGTGCTCGACACGTTCCCCACCATCAAAGCATGCACAGCCTACCGTCTGCCCGACGGCTCCACTACCCGCGATTTCCCATTCGACATATCCGAAAGCGCCGGCATCGAACCCGTATATGAAAACATAACCGGATGGATGACCGATCTCTCAAAAGCAAAGAGCGAAGAGGAACTGCCTGAAGCTTTCACCGACTATATAGCCTTTGTCGAACGTCAACTCGGCGTGCCGGTAGTCATATTATCGGTAGGTCCGGACCGCGAACAGACAATCATACGCAAAAAATAAAGCACCAACCAAACCCTTAAATCCTGAAAAACAGAAATGGCAAAAGTGAAACCTTTCAAGGGCGTCCGTCCGCCTCGTCGGATGGTGACGGAAGTAGCGTCGCGCCCCTACGACGTACTGAACAGCGCGGAAGCACGCGCAGAAGCCGAAGGCAATCCGAAATCGCTTTACCACATCATCAAGCCGGAAATCGATTTCGCCGAAGGCACCGACGAACACGACCCTGCGGTCTATGACCGGGCCGTGGAAAATTTCAATGCGTTCCAGCAACGCGGATGGCTCGTACAGGATGAAAAAGAACATTATTATATATATGCACAGACCATGGACGGCCGGACCCAGTACGGCATAGTCATCGCAGCCAATGTCGATGACTACATGAACGGCTGTATAAAAAAGCATGAGCTGACTCGCCGCGACAAAGAGGAAGACCGCATGAAACATGTGCGCATCAACAATGCCAACATCGAGCCTGTTTTCTTCGCCTTCCCCGACAATGAAGTTCTTGAAACAATCATACGCGAGGTAAGCGCCGGCCCAGCCGAATACGATTTCACAGCTCCCGACGGCTTCGGCCACCATTTCTGGGTAATCGACGACGAAGCCACCATAGAACGCATAACCGACGAATTCGGAAAAATGCCGGCCTTATATATCGCCGACGGGCACCACCGCACTGCGGCCGCCGCGCTCGTAGGAGCAGAAAAAGCCCGCAACAATCCGGCTCATCGCGGTGACGAGGAGTACAACTACTTCCTGGCTGTGGCATTCCCGTCGTCGCATCTCAAGATCATCGACTACAACCGCGTGGTGCGCGACCTCAACGGCCTTTCACCTGCCGAATTCCTCGAAAAGCTTGAATACAAATTCATAATCGAAGACAAAGGAAGCGAGATATACCGGCCGGCCGCTTTGCACAACTTCGCCCTCTATCTGGAAGGCCGTTGGTATTCGCTTACAGCACGCCCCGGAACTTACGATGACTCCGATCCTATCGGCGTACTCGACGTCACCATCTCCTCCGACCTTATCCTGCGCGACATAATAGGAATAACCGACCTGCGCTCCGACAAGCGAATCGACTTCGTAGGAGGCATACGCGGCTTGGGAGAACTGAAAGAGCGCGTGGACTCCGGAGAAATGGCATTTGCACTCGCACTCTACCCGGTGTCGATGGAACAGCTAATCGCCATAGCGGATACAGGCAACATCATGCCGCCCAAGACCACATGGTTCGAGCCTAAACTCCGTTCAGGCCTTGTAATCCACAAACTCGATTAACAGGCGTCACAGAACATTTTCTGTAGGCGGAATGTTATCAATGAAGTATTTTTAATATTTACAGTCATGAAAAAATTTATTTCGGGCATTATGGCCCTGCTGGCTGTCGTTGCCGTATCTTCCTGTTCGGATGATTCCGAAAAGATAATAGGCATAGATGATATTCCGCAAACGGCATCCACATTTATCAGCACTTATTATCCTTCCGCGTCCGTTACATCCGTCACATCCGAAGGCAAAGGCATGGATACCGATTACGATGTCTATTTCGCCGACGGGTCGAAAATAGAGTTCAACTATGACGGCGAATGGAAAAGCGTCGACGCTCCTTTCGGAGCCACAATCCCGGCCGGAATAGCACCGGAAGCTATAGCCCGGTATGTAGCCGCCAACTACCACGACTCAGGTATCAACGAAATTTCCCGCGACCGCCGCGGATATGAAGTCGAACTGCTGAACGGAATCGATCTTGAATTCGCCCCTGACTGTTCATTTATCAGGGTCGACAAATAAAATCATACGACATCCCCCCCTGCCAATACACCGACGGCCTTAAAGCTGTCGGTGTATTTATGATTAAAACCAAAACACAAATATTATATCACAGCAATGAGAAAAATCTTTTTTGCAATCATCACACTAAGCGTTCTGGCAGGATGCAGCCGCTTTTCCAACAGGGGAACAGTGGAAAACCCTGTCATAGGAAGCTCCAACACGCAAATTCTGAGTTTCGAGAAAATCGAACTGACCGATTCGTCGACACTCCTGCATGCAGTGGCCCACTTCCGCCCTAACTGGTGGATCAATCTGACATCGTGCAGCGTAATAATTGCCGACGGCGACACTTTCGCCCTCGAATCGGCCGAAGGAATAACCCCCGACGAACGGTTCTGGATGCCGGATTCAGGAGTCGCGCATTTCAAATTACGCTTCCCGGCAATACCCTCATCTGCGAAAAAAATAGATTTCAGCGAAAATACCGCCGACGGTTTCATGCTATGGGACATCGACCTGACCGGAAAAGCCGATCCTACAGCCGGCTACGGAGGCATCCCGGCGGAACTGCTCGCCAAAGTCAGCGAAACAGAAATTCCGGCACCCGTGCTGGCCGTGGACTCCGCAACCGTCAAGATTCATCTGTCAGGCTATAAAACGTCAATGGGCAACAAACTCGGTTTCTATCTGAACACCATGTCCGGACAAGTTAACGACCTTCCCGCACTCGATATCGACGCCGACGGCAACGCCACATTCCATGGAATTCTCGCCGGCCCAACCATAATCCACACCAAAAACATAGGCGACATTCCCGTGCGTGGCTACGCAGTTGTCGCCCCCGGCGAAAGCATAGACCTCTACACGGATCTGGGCTTCAGCGGAATTGCAAACATGATAGAACGCGGCGATTCCATAAGCCCGGGAGCTATATTCTGTTCCACAGGAACATACGGACCTATTGTCCGCTCCATCCGGGAAAACCCCGAAAAAAATTTCATCCATGAACTGTATACCGGAAAATACGGCAACTACCACATGGACGGCGACAGCTATACCGACTACATAATCGGACAACACCGCGCTCTGAAAGACTCGCTCGCTGCAGCAGGACTCAGCCCGTTGGCCGAAAAAATGTGGAAGATCAACCTCGACGCAAGCCTTATGATAGCCGCACAGCAGGCGCGGGATATACTTAAACGAAATTACTACTCGACTTACGGGAACTGGGGCGAACCGATACCTGCCGACAGCCTGAACATAACACTGAGCGACGACAATCTGCGCCGTATAGCATCAGAAGTCGATCTGAACAATCCCGCCTATATGTATCATTTCCCGTTCTATACACCCTTCAATCTCGCCAAAAACGGCAAAATATGGGATGAGGCCGGACTCGACGGGCATCTGACCGCAGAATTAGCCGAATACATCGAAGCATATAATGCAGCCTCGAAAGGTAAACTGACCGACAAACAGCTCGCACAACTGCGCGGACTAAGCACACCGTTCTACGCCGAAGCCGTCGAGGCCCGCCGGAAAGAAATAGAGGAGTTCATGTCGAAAGCCGACATGGGTCTTGTCACAGCCACGCCTGACGTCGCCAACGATAAACTCCTCGACGCCATTGTCGCCCCATATAAAGGCAAAGTCGTAATGGTGGATCTCTGGAACACATGGTGCGGACCGTGCCGCGCATCCATCGCCGTCAACGAACCTGAAAAAAGCGGCGATCTGTCATCCGAAGACATTGTATGGATATATATCGCCGACGAATCATCGCCAATCAAGACCTACCTGAGCATGATTCCCGACATTAAAGGCATTCACTACCGTGTTAGCCCCGAACAGATTTCCGCAATACGCTCACATTTCGGCGTTGATGGCATACCCTACTACATTCTGGTAGACCGCAAAGGCAAAGCCACCGGCCGTCCCGACCTTCGCGACCATGACCTCTTCAAAAAGACACTTATAGAAGAAGTGAATAAAAAATAGCCTGAAACTTATACCCGCATATAACAAAAAAACGCTGTAGTCCTACAGCGTTTTTTTTGTTATTGTTTATAAAATTAAACATCCGTAATTATAGAAACCGCTTTTTTGTATGTAACTTTACATCACAAATTCCGGCCATCCTGGCGACCGGAAAGAAATCATGTAACAACCAGCAATGTACAGAAAAGGTAAACTATATTTCCGTTACGGCACCATGGGTTCGGCCAAAACAGCCCTTCTGCTTACCACGGCTTACAACTTCGAAGAGCGCAACATGGACTACATGTGCCTCAAACCCATAATCGACACCCGCGAAAATGCCAGCGTGATCCGTTCGCGCATAGGAATCGAACGGGAATGCCACTGGATCTACCAGACGACAAACCTCTACGAATTCGTACGTAACCTTTATAAAGAAAAAAAACGTCTGGTCGACTGGTTTCTTATTGACGAAGCGCAGTTTCTCACCGAAGCCCAGGTCGATCAGCTCTCGCGCGTAGTCGACGACTTCGGTTCGAATGTCATCTGCTACGGCCTGCGCACCGATTTCCAGACCCACCTGTTCGAAGGATCCCGACGCCTTTTTGAAATCGCCGACACTATCGACGAAATAAAATCGACCTGCAACTGCGGACACAAGACAATCGTGAACGCCCGCATCGACTCTGCCGGCAACTTTGTTGAAGAAGGGGCACAGGTGGAGATCGGCGGCGACGACCGTTATGTTGCCGTATGCCGCAAATGCTGGCGCAACAAATGCATCGAACAGGCACGACGCGCCACTCTTCCGCTGCTCGAACTTGATGACGAAAACGAAAATCCGGTTGTCGACGCAGCAAAAACAACAATAGCTGACTGATTATATCTATTATCATTATGATATTATGCGATATTAAAAACGCCGCTCCATACGGCAAAATATGTACCGGATTGATGACTGCCATAAAATGGCTCGAAGAACATTACGCCGACGAATTTGTTAAAGGAGTGAAGGACATTGACAGCCTGGCGGGAATCTATGTAAAAAGCGAGGAGGTCGCAATGGTGCCGCGAGAAAAAGCCTCCCTTGAAGCACATCGTCGCTACATCGACATTCATGTGCCTCTGCAAGGAGCTGAAACAATAGGCTGGGCCGATTGCGGGAAGCTGAAATACAGCCGCGGCTATGACGACGACAAGGATATAGAATTCTTCGGCGACGCCGCCATGACCGCGCTCCATGTCGCACCGGGACAGATCGCCGTATTTTTCCCGGACGACGCCCACGCACCCAACATCGGTCTTGGCAACCACCGCAAACTATGCATAAAGATTCCCGTAAAATTTTCCGGCTGTTGAATCAATTCATCATCAAACACATATTTTACAATTCATTCAACCCGACATGAACATCCGCATCCTTTTATCCGCATTACTGCTGACACTGTCGGCAGCTGCTTCCGCATTATCCATAGGCAAAGCTGAATCTTTCGACTGGAAAGATGAATCACTGACCTACGATGTGATGTTCAAATGGGGACTGATAAATAAAAAAGCCGGTTCCGCAACCCTTACCCTTCGCGCCGAACCGGAAAGCTACGTGACCCGCCTTACAGCCGCATCCGAGCCTTGGGCAGACCGTATCTATCAAGTCCGCGACACCCTCAACGGCCGTATAGGCCGCGACGGATTCCGTCCGCTTTTTTATGAAAAAATCGCGAACGAAGGCGGAGAGCGAAAATACGACGTAGTGAAATACCGTTACGAAAGCCATCCTGAAATATCAGCCGACTGCATACGTAAGGTGTACAAGAAAAATAAACTTAAAATCGACGAAAAGCGTACGCTGAAAACATTCGGCACAACAGTCGACATGCTGACATCGTTCTATTTCATGCGCCATCTGCCATTCGAAAAATGGAAAGACGGGCAAAGTGAAACCGTCAACATTTTCTCCGGCAAACAAAAAGAATTGCTGAAAATAAGCTACCTCGGAGAAGTAGACCTTGAAGTAGGCGATAAAGTACGCAGGTGCTACCACATCAGTTTTTCTTTCACATCCGACGGGAAACGCAAGACCTCCGACGATATGGAAGCATGGATAAGCACCGACGGACGCCGCATACCAATGCGCCTTGAAGGAAAACTCCCCGTAGGAAAAGTCCACTGCCTGCTCTCAGGAGAGTGACTGATACTCCCGCTCGGCAAAATCAAATAAATTTGGCTTTGCTCTCGACTTATTCGTATCTTTGTACATTGAAAAATATTTTTGAAATGTCCGAAAAAACATCACCTAAGAAAGAACTGATTCTCAGCGGCATCCGCTCTACAGGAAACCTCCATCTGGGAAACTACTACGGAGCACTCCGCAAATTTGTCAAGCTGCAGGACGACTACGACTGCAACTTCTTTGTGGCCGACCTCCACTCGCTCACCACACACCCCGACGCAAAACAGCTCCACGCCAACGTCAAGACCATACTCGCCGAATACCTCGCCGCAGGCATCGACCCCGATAAAGCCACCATATTCGTACAAAGCGACATTCCCGAAATATCGGAAATGTATCTTCTGCTGAACATGCATGTCGGAGTCGGAGAACTTATGCGTACGGCCTCTTTCAAGGACAAAGCCCGCAAAGCCCTCGGCATCACAGCTCCCGGCAATGACAGCGACAACGACGATGAAGCATTCGAAAAACAGATAATCGGCAACGAAACCAACAAGCGCGTGAACGCCGGGCTGCTTACCTACCCTACACTTATGGCCGTCGATATCCTTATCCAGAAAGCAACCAAGGTGCCCGTAGGCAAAGACCAGCTGCAACATCTTGAACTGACTCGCCGATTCGCTCGCCGATTCAACTCATTTTACGGCGTCGATTTCTTCCCTGAACCCACCGATTTCAACTTCGGCGGCGCTCCTGTCAAAGTCCCCGGACTCGACGGTTCCGGAAAAATGGGTAAAAGCGAAGGCAACTGCATCTATCTTGTCGACGAGCCTAAAGCACTGCGCAAGAAAGTGATGAGGGCCACAACCGACGAAGGTCCACAAGCTCCTGATTCCCCCATGAGCGAACCTGTCGCCAACCTCTTCACCTTGCTTGAACTGACATCCGCACCCGAAGTCGTGGAATCGTTCCGCAAAGCATACGCAGATTGCTCCATACGCTACGGCGACCTTAAAAAGCAGCTTGCCGAAGATATTCTGGCTGTAACCACCCCTATCCGCGAACGCGTGACCGACATTCTTGCCGACGACGCATATATAGGCCGCGTGGTACGCGAGGGCGGCGAACGCGCACGCGCACGCGCTGCACGCACTCTTGCCGAAATGAAAGAAATAATGGGGTTCCGCAAATTCTATTGACCTTTAACATCATGGGGCGTGCCGACGCATGGCACGCCCTGCTGAATACCCGCCGATGAAGGAAGCGCTAAGGCAGACTCAGGAAAGCCGGCTGTTGCAGAAACTGAATCCTATGCAAGTACGCTTCGGACGCATTCTCGAAATGAATACGCCCGAAGTCGAGGATGAAGTGCGCCGCGAACTCGACGAAAATCCCGCATTGGAAGAAGTCGCCTCTCCCGACAGCGTTCCTGAAGAAAACGGTACAGACACCGACGATTTCAACGAAACGGCCGACGAGCTTCAGCTTGCCGACTACGGACACGACGACGACATACCGTCGTACCGCCTGAGTGCCAACAACAACTCTCCCGACGACATACACTACGAAGCATTCGGCGCAAGCGACGATGAAGATTCCATTGTCGAAGCCATGGACAAACGGCTGGCCGAACTCGACCTTGACGAAACCGAACGGAAAATAGCGGCCTATATAACCGGTAATCTCGACGATAACGGATACCTCACGCGACCGCTCGACGCCATTGCCGACGATATGGCTATTGCCGAAGGGATAGATGTGGCTCCTGCAACATTGAAACATGTTTTCGACGCCATACGCACACTCGATCCGGCCGGAATATGCGCCGTTGACCTGCGTGACTGCATTCTGCTGCAACTGCAACGTCTTGACAACAGTCTTGTCAGGCGTACGGCCGAAGAAATCATAGACAAACACTTCGATCTGTTCTCAAAAAAACACTTCGAAAAACTGCGGACTCGCCTGAGCGTCGACAACGACGTGCTTCAGGATGCACTCGACCTTATCCGCAGCTTAAATCCAAAACCGGGATCGCTCCTTGTCAACAGCCGTGCGGGCGAACGCATGCGCCACATAGTTCCTGATTTCAGTGTCGACTATGACCAGACCGATGGTTCTTTCTCCGTTTCGCTACTGAGCCGTGTTCCCGAACTGGAAATATCGGAATCGTTCCGTCCCGAACCGGAACCGCTTCATATCTCCGACTCGCGCCGCCGCGAAGCCCGCGCGTTCATAAAACGGAAGTACGACGAGGCCTCATCTTTCATTACGATGATGCGGATGCGTTCGCAAACTCTGCTGGCCGTGATGCGTGCGATAGTCGAACGCCAGAAAGACTTTTTCATTACAGGCGACAAATCACTCCTGCATCCGCTGATACTTAAAGACATCTCGGCAAGCACAGGACTTGATTTATCAGTAATATCACGTGCGGCAACAGGCAAATATGTGCTTACGGCGCACGGAATATACCCTTTGAAACTTTTTTTCAGCGAACGCCCTACAGGCGACAACGACGCTTCATCGCACCTTATCATGCAGACTCTTACAGAAATAATAACTGCAGAAGACAAGAAACATCCACTGAGCGACGAAGAGCTGCGTCTGCGCCTGCTCGACGGCGGCCTTGACATAGCGCGGCGTACGGTTGCAAAATACCGCGAACGTCTGGGGCTGCCTGTAGCACGGCTCCGAAAAGAATTCTAAGGCCTCCGGATGTTATAACAATAAAAAGTAATGAACAGCGACAACGATAAAACCACAGCTCTTCCACGCGGTCTGACATTGACGGCAAACATCGTCAGCGATGTCTTCTCTCCGCTGCTTGTACCGACTTATGCCATGATTATTGCCGTTATGCTCACACAACTAAGCATACTCGGCGTCGGCGTACGCGTGACAGCATGCCTTGGTATAACATTTATCACGGCCTTACTACCCATGACATTCATATTCATTCTGATGCGCATGGGAAAAGTCAGTGATGCAAGCATTTCGGACCCGCGGGAACGCACAGCCCCCTACATGGCAACAATCATCTGCTATCTCGGAGCCTCGGCATACGTATATGCAATCCACGCACCGCTGTGGCTGATAATTTTCTTCATAGGGGCCGCACTGACGTCCGCAACGGCAATGCTGATAACACACTGGTGGAAAATCAGCGCCCACACCGGAGCGACGGGAGGTCTTGCCGGCATATTGTTCTGGCTTGCAGACCGCAACATGCTTTCCGGCGACGGACTCCTGTGGGTTTCTCTTGCCTTCATACTCGTCGGACTTGTCGCATCCGCCCGCCTTATACTCAACCGTCACACATTAGGACAGGTTGCTGCCGGAGCCGCGCTCGGCTTCGGCATAGAACTGGCCACTCTGATGGCTGTCTGTCACTGATATCACAAAAACCAATCACAACACATGGTAAGCATCATAATGGGAAGCACATCCGATCTTCCCGTACTCCGCAAAGCAGCCGATTTCCTCGAACAGATGGAAGTACCGTTTGAACTCCGTGCGCTTAGCGCACACCGCACACCGGCCGACGTCGAAGAATTCGCCGCCGGAGCAAAAGCGCGCGGCGTAAAAGTAATCATTGCCGCCGCAGGCATGGCTGCCGCATTGCCGGGTGTTATCGCCGCAATGACCACTGTTCCGGTGATAGGTGTACCTGTCGCCGCAAGCCTTTCAGGTATCGACGCCCTATGCTCTATCGTGCAGATGCCTCCAGGCATACCCGTCGCCACCGTAGGCATAAACGGCGCGCTTAATGCCGCCGTACTGGCCGTCCGCATCCTCTCGCTTTCCGACAGCGATGTAGCCGGACGCTACGAACAATACTGCAGCACTCTGGCCGACAAGGTTGTCAAAGCCGACCGCGAGCTGAATCAAATCGACGAATACAAATTCATGCTGAAGCGATGAGCCGCTATAATTACTCCAGAAGACACACGCACTGCGTTCGCGTAGGCAATACGACCATCGGAGCCGACGCCCCTGTGCGTCTGCAATCGATGACAAATACAGCCACGCTCGACACCGAATCCTCCGTGGCCCAGTGCGAACGCATAGCTTCTGCCGGAGCAGACATAATCCGTCTGACAGCTCAAGGCGTGCGCCATGCCCGCAATCTCGGTGAAATACGCCGTAAACTTCGCGAACGCGGCATCGACACTCCTCTCGTGGCCGACATACATTTCAATTCCGACGCCGCCTTCGCCGCCGCCGAGGAAGTCGAGAAAGTACGCATCAATCCAGGCAACTTCGTTGACCCCGGACGTACGTTCCGTGCCCTGACCTACACCGACAGCGAATACGCCGCCGAAATAGAAAAAGTCCGTGCACGCTTCATTCCCTTTCTCGAACTCTGCCACGACCGCGGTGTGGCCATACGCCTCGGCGTAAACCACGGTTCGCTGAGCGACCGCATCATGAGCCGTTACGGCGATACCCCCGCAGGCATGGTCGAATCTGTAATGGAATTCCTGAGGATATGCGTAGAGCGGAATTTTCAAGACGTGGTAATATCCATCAAAGCGTCAAATGTGGTTGTCATGACCGAAACCGTCCGGCTACTCGTAAGGCAGATGGATGCCGAGGGAATGGATTTCCCGCTGCACCTCGGTGTGACCGAAGCCGGCGACGCCGAAGACGGACGGATAAAATCAGCCGTCGGAACAGGCTCACTGCTGGCCGACGGCATAGGCGACACCATACGTGTGTCGCTCAGCGAGGCACCCGAAGCCGAACTGCCCGTCGCCCGAGAGCTTGTGCGGCACATAAACCGCATAGCGAATGCTCCTGCGATCAAAGAACCGCTTGACAAAGACCGTAGGCGCCAAACTCCTTCGCAGCCATGCGGAAAAATAGGCGGCGGACAGCAGATGCTTATCGTGGGACTCGACATTGCCTCCGGAGAAATACCTCAGGAAGTAACTGTACTCTCGTCGGCACACGAAAACCGCATAGGCCACATACGAGCGCAACTCGACTCCATCGCGCCTGAATCAGTATCCCCTGTGATTGTCAGACTCGAATATCCCGACGGGATGACAGCTGAAGAAACACTCGTGGCCGCATCCATCGACTTCGGTGCTCTACTGCTTTACGATGGCGACAGAATCGACGGTGTATGGCTCGATACTCCCGTTATGAACGCCAACGACAATGCTAACCTGATGCTCGGAATACTGCAGGCCGCACGCATCCGCATCTCCAAAACAGAGTTCATCGCCTGCCCCGGATGCGGACGCACTCTGTTCGACCTGCCATCCGTGCTGAAAGAAATAAAAGCAAACTGCTCGCACCTGAAAGGTCTGAAAATAGGAGTTATGGGCTGTATAGTCAATGGACCCGGCGAGATGGCCGATGCCGACTACGGCTATGTAGGCGCGGCTGCAGGCAAAGTAAGCCTTTACAAAGGCAAAACATGTGTGGAAAAGAACATACCCGCCGCCGAAGCCCTTCCACGGCTTATAGAACTCATAAAATCCAACGGCGACTGGATTGACAGAACATGATGAAAATTCCTCGACAGGAAATAACCCTCACAACACTTTCCAACGGTCTGCGTCTGGTCCACTGCCATACGCCCAAAGCCCATAGTGGCATATTCGGTGTGGCAGTGCGCGCCGGGAGTGCCGACGAACGCCCGGATGAAGCCGGACTGGCCCACTTTGTCGAACATACAATATTCAAAGGAACGTCCAAGCGCTCGTCATGGCATATAATCAACCGTATGGAAGCCGTGGGCGGAGAACTCAACGCCTTTACCACAAAAGAGGAAACCGTCGTCTATAGCATTTTCCCTGCCGGAGCGGCACAACGCGCGGCGGAACTTATATCCGACCTCGTGTCCAACTCCCGCTTTCCCGATGCCGAACTCGACAAAGAGCGCAATGTCGTTGCCGACGAAATCGATTCATATCTCGACTCTCCGTCCGATGCCGTATTCGACGATTTCGAGGACCTTATGTTTTCCGGTCGCGGAGTGGGACACAACATCCTCGGAACCCGCGAAACACTCGCCGGTTTCGATTCCACCGCTTGTGCCGGCTGGCTGCGGCGCTTCTACGTTCCCGGCAACATGGTGGCGTTCTACAGCGGCTCGCAGAATGCCGGCCGAATAAGCGCAATGGTGGAAAAATATTTCGGCACAATGGAAAATACCGCAATCCCGCAGCGCATTGAAACGGCCGGATCAGAAAAAAAACGCGACGCATTCAATGTCCGTAAAACTATCGACAGCCATCAGGCTCATTGCGTTACCGGAATCGAAGTGCCCGGACTTTACAGCGACAGCCGTCATGCCGTGTCGTTGCTGACTAACCTCACCGGAGGACCGGGTATGAACTCGCTGCTGAATGTGGCGCTACGCGAACGCCGCGGACTTGTCTACTCGGTCGAAACATCTTCTTCGATGTTCACCGGATGCGGAATGATGGCCGTATATTTCGGATGTGATCCCGAAGACAGCATACGATGCTCGCAACTGACACGCGACGTTTTCCGTCAAATCGCCGACGGCGGACTATCGGCTTCACGTATAGAGAAAGCAAAAAAACAATATATAGGTCAGATAATACTGGCATCCGACAACCGCGAGAACAATATATTGGCCGCCGCACGTACAACACTCTTCAGAGGCGCACCATCTAATCTTGCGGCCACAGCCGAAGCGATAAATGCCGTAAATTCAGCACAATTACGCGTACTTGCCGAAGATTTTGCAGAAAACAGCAGTTCGCTGACATTCGGTCCTGAAATATAACTTGATTATAAAGCAACAATAAAACCATACACAAAATTTCACCATGAAAAATCTGAAGAAGCTACTGCTGACTGCCGTTGCAATCACGACATCGTCGGCCGCATTCACCGTTTTTGCTGTCAAACCACAGGTGATAAAATTGGATAACGGTCCGGAAATCACACTCTACACCCCGGAAAAACCGGTCGGAGCCGCGGTGTTGATTTGTCCGGGAGGTGGTTATGTCAAAAAATGTATCGACAAAGAAGGATACTTGTTCGCACCATTCTTTAATGAAAAAGGCATCACTCTTGCCGTACTCGACTATCGCCTGCCCGCAGGAAACCCGTCACTGCCGACCGGGGATGCAGTAGCCGGCCTGCGATATCTCCACGACAATGCCGACGCACTGCATCTCGACAAAAACAAGATAGGGATAATGGGCGGTTCTGCAGGAGGACACCTTGCGGCACAGACTGCTGTCAGCGCTCCGAAAGACGTTGCCCCGAAATTCCAGATATTGCTCTACCCTGCTGTTTCAATGGTCGACATGAGCCTCGCACACCGCGGCTCGCGCGAGCGTCTTCTCGGCGACAAGGCAGATGACCGCGAAACAATGATAGCATACTCTCCCAACCTTCTTGTCACACCCGAAACGGCACAGGCGTTCATCATTCTTACTGCCGACGACAGTATCGTAGACCCGGAGAACAGTCTGTCATACGCGCGCGCACTCGGAAGCAATGGCGTGGCCTGCGAACTTCACATGTTCGCCCACGGTCCACACGGTTTCGGAGCAAACGAGATTCCTTTCAGAAAAGTGTGGCTCGACGCATTGTCGCATTGGCTCGACACCAACGTCCTGTCAGAATAATCTGCCGAGCCATCCGAGTATCTCTTCGATAACGGCAGGAGATATATCTCCCTGCAGGAGTGGATATTCCGATGTCGCGCCGCTTTCGCAATCAAGCATCAGATGGTTTATGCCCGGCAAAAGCCGGGCATCGGCTTTTTTGTTAAGTTCGCTGATACGGGTCAGATTCCGTGGGTGTACCTGCCTGTCAAGTTCACCGTTAAGCGCAAGCCATGGAATCGACACCGAGCGGATATCCGCCTCCGGATCGTAAGAGATAAAATTACGGAACCAAGGCGATGCCATAACTTTAACTTCCCGACGGGCGCGTTCCACAAGCTCGGGAATTCCGGCAATGGCCGGATTCTCATTCAAAACATCAGCGTACAGCTGCATTTCAAGGATATACGACGGCATTGCCGATCTCACCATCTCATAACGTCGTCGGGCGGCATCAATCTGTTGCCGGCTTTTATCTGCCGGAGCCGCAGGCCCGAGCAAAGCCCTGAGCTGGTCCAGATTTATGGAATCTCCGGAAAAAGCCGGCGCTCCCATAGTAATGATAAAATCGCAGACTCCCGCATTGGCGAGCTTATATGCTATAACTCCACCTTCGGAATGTCCGAGCACACCGGCAGGCACATCATATCCGTCGGCGGCAAGACGTTTGCGCGCGAAATCAAGAGCAGCACTCACATCACCGGCAAAATCATCGGTAGTCACATCATCCGGTCCGCGATCCGAACCGCCGATACCGCGATCATCGAAACGCATGACAGCATAAGCATTGTCGCCCAATGCCTCGGCAATGGCTTTGAACGGACGATGACCGAGTATATTCTCGTCGCGGTCTTGTGAACCGCTACCGCTCGCCAGCACTACAAGAGCTTTTGGCTGCACTCCTGCGTCAGGCAAAACAAATTCGCCGGTGAAGCACAGTCCACCGGCGTTATCATTTACAAAAGTCACATCCTCGGCGCGGAAAGCACGGCAAGGAAACGAAAGTGCTGCAATAAGGACGGCACTAACAATACATCGCCTCAATTTCATTGGCATAAAGATTATTGATTACGGGACGACGAATTTTGAGTGTATTGGTCAGTTCACCGTTCTCGATAGTGAATTCACGTGGCAAAAGAGTGAAACGCTTTATTTTTTCAAAACCGGCCAAGCCCTTTTGCAGTTTCTCTATACGTCCGGCGAAGAAATTACGGATTTCGGCATTATTGACAAGGTCGTCGACCGTGTCGAATTTTATCTGGTGACGACGCGCATAATCTTTCAAAGCTTCGAAAGCCGGAATAATTATTGCCGTGACATATTTTCGCTGATCGCCTATCACCGCGACCTGTTCAATGTATTTATCCTCACCAAGGCGGCTCTCAATAGCCTGAGGCGCGATATACTTGCCGTTCGACGTCTTGAAAAGGTCTTTGATACGCTCTGTCAGGATAAGCGCTCCGTTAGGGTCGAAACGCCCGGCGTCGCCCGTGCGGAACCATCCGTCGGCAGTAAAAGCTTTTGCTGTTTCTTCCGGACGGTTATAGTATCCACGCATTACAGATTCACCACGTACGAGAATCTCGTTTTCTTCTCCTATCTTGACCTCGACTCCGGGCATGAGCGTACCGACCGTACCTATTTCATAAGCCACTTCGGGGAAACAGGTTACAGTTGCAGTTGTTTCAGAAAGTCCGTATCCTATGACAATGTTTATTCCGCAGGCGTGAAGAAATTCCACGATATTGGCCGACAGAGGCGCACCGGCCGTAGGAAATATATTTCCGTTCTCGACTCCTATGACCCTACGCATGGGCGTGAATATCTGTTTGTCGAAAAAACGGTACTGCATCTCCAGCAACCACGGCGCACGCTTGCCAAGACGGACATAGGAAAGGTTGCGACGCTGTCCTACACGCATCGCCTGCTCGAAGAGAATTCGCTTCATGCCCTTGGTACGCGAAATTTTGTCCTGTACGGCCGAATACACCTTCTCCCAAAAACGAGGTACAGAGCACATGCAGGTCGGACGCACTATTTTCAACGCATCCTGAATCTGCTTCGGGTCGGGATTTATGGCCACACGCATTCCCATCATAAGACAGAAGTACGACCATGCTTTTTCGAATATGTGGCTCATCGGCAGAAAGCATACCGATGTGTCGCTGTCGGAAAGCATGTCCAGACGCACACGATGGTTCTCAAGAGCCGCATTGAAGCAGCTGTGGGGAAGAATCGCGCCTTTAGGTTCGCCTGTGGTTCCGGAAGTATATATCAATGTGGCTATATCGTCGGGCAAAGCCGAGGCCGCACGTGAATCCACCTCGCGGCGGCATGAGTCACTTGCCGCATGCCCGAGTTCAAGAAAATCGGAGAATGCAAGAGTATCCTTGTCTTCGGCAGGAATATCCACCGCAGGATCCAGCACTATTATCTTGAAAAGACCTTCGCATTGCGGAAAAACGGAACGTACGGCATGATATTGCTTCTCGTTACCGACGAATATCATCCTTGCGCCTGCATCGTTGACTATATATTTCACTTGCTCGTCGCTTGAGGTCGAGTAGATGGACACAGGCACCGCACGATTGCGGAAAGCGGCAAAGTCTATTACAAGAAGTTCGGGACAATTTGCAGAAAAAACCGCAAGCATGTCGTGCGGTCGTATACCGAGAATTTCAAACGCATACGCCGCATCGTCGACGGCAGCATTGAAATCAATCCAGCTTGTCGACTTGCAGGAAGCATTTCTGACGTCAATCAGGCTGAACGCCTCACGCGTTCCATATTTAGCGGCCTGACGACCGATCAAATCGGTTAATATATTAGACATAATTGACTGTCTTCGTTAAAAACTTCGACAAAGGTACGCTCTTTGTGTTTTTATCTTAACAATTCCGGAATGATAAATCGTCTTCATTTAACAATCATTCCCAAGTTGCACAAGAAATGCAAACGATAGTTAATGAAAACAGCATTGCAATTATGCTTTATTAACTAAAAGGCATTCTTTTCGCCCTGAATTGCATTGAGTACTGTGCGCACCATAATCTTAAGGTCGAGGAGGAACGTCCAGTTTTCTATATACCACACGTCATGCTCTACACGGCGTTCCATTTTCCATAGTTCGTCGGTCAGCCCACGGTATCCGTTGACCTGCGCCCATCCCGTTATTCCCGGTTTGACGGCATGGCGAGCCATGTAACGGTCGACAAGCGCCGTGTATTCCTCCGTATGCTTGAGCATGTGGGGACGCGGCCCTACCACGGACATATCGCCTTTCCAGACATTGATGAACTGAGGAAGTTCGTCGAGCGAGGTGCGTCGCAGAAAATCGCCGAAACGAGTCTTCCGAGGATCATTTCTGGTGGCCTGAGCCTCGTCGCTTTTGGCATTGATTCTCATAGTGCGGAATTTCAAGCACATGAACGAGCGTCCGCGATATCCCGTGCGCTCCTGTTTGAAATAGACAGGACCGGGCGACGACAGCTTTATGCCTATGGCGACCGGAATATATATCAAAGGATAGAATACCAGAAATACCGACGATACCACAATGTCAAAAAAGCGCTTGAAAATACGGTTCAATGGGTTCTTCAGCGGATTTCGTGTGATACTTAGCAGCGGCATCGAGCCAATGCTGTTCAGTTCGAAACGGCGGCTTACATAGCGCGAGATCTGCGGCACATAGTAAAATTCGGCAAGAGTGTCGTCAGAAACTTTTACCACCCGCAGGAAATCCTCGTGCTGTCCGGAAAGAGTAAAGAAAATCTGCTGTACATTTTTTTCCCTCACGAACGAATCGAGAAGAGATATTCCACCTATATATTTCCCCGGAAAATGATCGGGACATTCATCGTCAAAAAAACCGCATACCTTATATCCGAAACCGGCGTCGTTCTGCATGGCGGCGAAAAGCCGTTGTGCCGTCGGACCTGTACCGACTATCACCACCCGGGTGATATTGTAACCGCGACGACGCATGGCTTTAAGGAAATAGCGCGTGCTGACATGCCAGACACAAAGAGTAATCAGCAAAGTGAAATAAAAGAAGATATAGGCATGCAGAGGTATTATCCATATTCTCAGAAAGGCAACTATCGAAAGGAAAAACAGCGCATGCACACCCACAATGCCGACAGCTTTGCGGATCACATGATCCATCAGGATAGCTCGTCGGCCATGACGGTGACGGAAATCGGCAATAAGCAGCGGCATGATACAGATGTTGACAAGCAGCCACAACATGCGCAGCGTCTGGTGGTTTTCAGTGATTTGAGGATAAAGGGATAGTGTGGTTGCAAATACGGCGTTTACAATCGCTATGTCGCCGCAATTGAAAATGGCCTGAATGTAGCGGCCCAATCCCAAGCGAGTATCGTTTGCAGGCATTTTCCGTGAATTTCTGGCTTTGCTGAGGTTGAGGGGGGGTATCTGGATTAAAAGTCGGGGACATGCAGGCAGGTTCAGTCAACCGCCTGCATGCCCCCGCATTTCAGGTATCAGGAAAGTTTCCCGTCAAGAAGCTTGATTTTTTCTTCGAGTTCGGCGATATCGCCTTTAAGGCGCTCTATGCGACGCATCGATTCACGAACCAGAGAATCACCCGACTTGGAACGGGAGCTGAGAAATCCGAGATTGTTCTCATATGTGCGGAGTTCGGCACGACGGGCATCGACAGTTCGGGCCAGACGTTCGCGTTCGCGGAAGAGCTTGTTGTCGTCGCCCTCGATTTCGGCCACACCTTCCTCGAAACGGCGACGACGCTGACGGGCGGCGATCATATCGAAACGGGAGCGCACCGCATCCACTGCAGAACGATATGCCTCGTATATCTTGTCCTTCTCGCGGAAAGGAACATGGCCGACAGCCTGCCACTGAGTCTGAAGCGCACGCAATTCTTCAATTGCGGCATCGCGATCCTCGCATTCGGCAAGAGCCGACAGTTTTCCTATTATTTCGCGTTTTGCCTTAAGGTTCGCACTTTCGGCGCTGCGCTGGCCGGCACCCGCTTTTTTCTTCTGTTCAAAGAAAGCATCACATGCGGCTGTGAAACGCTTCCAGAGAGAATCGCTGTACTTTTTCGGAACAGCACCTATAGTCTTCCACTCTTTCTGCATCTCGACAAATGTATCGGTTGCGGCATTCCAGTCGGTACTGTCCTTGAGAGCCTCGGCCTTGTCGGCCAGTTCCTGCTTGCGTGCGAGATTACGCGACAGTTCCTCACGTGTACTGCGGAAATAATCGGCTTTGGCAGTGAAGAATTTGTCACAGGTCGAACGGAAGCGGTTGAACAGCTGCCGGTTCGCTTTCTTCGCGGCAAATCCTACGGTCTTCCATTCTTCCTGAAGCCCTATGACTGTTTTCGTCATAGCATCCCAGTCGGCAAAAGAACGCAAAGCCGAGAAGTCAAGAGCTTCAAGGCGCTCGCAAAGCACCGTCTTGGCGGCCTCGTTCTGAGCTTCTTCCGCTTTACGGGCTTCAAAATACGCCTGATAGCGCTTGTTGATTTCAGCTGACGCATCACGGAAATTATTCCATATCTCCTCACGCAGTTCTTTGGCAACGGGTCCGATCTGGCGCCACTGGTTGTGAAGATCCTGCAGGCGGTGATAAGCGGCTATGACGTCGTCGATCGCGGCAAGTCCGCGTGCCTCGGCAAGAATCACCTCTTTTTCGGCGAGATTCTTTTTGAAGTCGTAGTCGCGCAGTTCCTTGTTTATTTTAAGATTGTCGGAATAGCGTTCGCGGGCTTCCTGAAAACGCTTCCATACAGAAGTATCATCTGTAGGAGGCACCGGGCCGACAGCATTGAACTCGTCCTGCAACTCGCGATAGCGTGGGAAAGTGCGGTTCACATTGTCTGTGTCCTCGGCCAAAGCTATTATCTGCTCGATTATTTCATTCTTGCGACGAAGATTCTCGGCACGTTCCGCTTCCTGACGCGCGGTCCATTCCGATTTCTTCTCACGTATGGCGGCAAGCAGATCTCCGAACTCGACATCGGCACGGGCAAATTCAGGGTCAGACACAGGTTCCACATCTTCGCCTTCAGCAGCCGGAGCGGCTTCGGGTCGACGAAGCATGTTGAACTGCTGACGCAGACGGCGTATTTCCTCTGCCGTAATGTCGGCAGCATCGCGTCCGAGCATTTCACGTGCTTTTTCAATCATAAGTTCCGGAGTCAACACTTCGGACACAGATTCCTCACCTTCCGTCATGATTTCTTCGACGGCTGCTTCGGGATCTTCTTCATTGCCGGCGGCATCTTCGACTGTGAGTTCTTCATTCACGGCATCGGTTTCAGCCGATACCGGTTCCAGGGTTTGGTCCTTGGCGGATTCTGTTCCTTCCAGGGACGGGTCGCGCATATCCATTTCTTTATTATAAATAAGAGTTTATCCCCCGCAGGGGAGTTTGTTGGCCAAAAATACGGATAAGCCGAAAGCAAAGCCAAATTTATTTGAGTTTTGCCGAGCGGGAGTATTTAAGGCGAAGCCAAAGATAGTAAAAATATTTTAAATGCAAACATCAGCGGCAGCAAAAAGCCACAAAAACAGCTATTCACCCAAATCATCCGGTGAATCGAGCAATGGAAGCCTGTTCATCTCTTCGATATAGTCAAGAATGGCGTCACGGCCACGGCGATCCTGACTCGAGGTACGGAAGACCGGAGGTAGTTCCTCCCAAATGTCGAGAAGTTTCGCACAATAATTAGCCGTCTGTTTTTTAGCGGCAGTGGCGCTCAACTTGTCCATCTTCGTAAAAACGATGCTGAACGGCACCCCGTTCTCTCCGAGCCATTCCATGAATTCCATATCGATGCGCTGCGGATCATGCCGCGAATCAATCAGCAGAAAAAGATTTGTCATCCGGCTACGCCCCAGTATGTAGCTCTTGATCATTTTCTCCAGACGCTCGCGGTCGGCTTTGCTCCGGCGCGCGAATCCATATCCGGGAAGATCGACTATGTACCAGCTGTCGTTGACAAGGAAATGGTTTATAAGCATTGTCTTGCCCGGAGTCGACGAAGTCATGGCCAGATCTTTCTGTCCTGTAAGCATATTTATAAGGGACGATTTACCTACATTGGAACGTCCGATGAAAGCATATTCATGACGTATGTCTGACGGGCATTTTTCAAGATTCGGGCTACTGATCACGAATCGGGCTGTATTGATAATCATAATTGAAGTTATTTCGTAAGTCCGGCGACGAAGCCGTCTATTTCAGTAAGAATGCAGGACAGCCCGTCTATTCCACGCAAGCGCGATTCAAGCGGACAAGGGCCTGTTCCTGCCCGATTTATTATGGCCGGCACCACACTATCGACCACACCGGGAATACCGGCTTGCGACAGGAACTCGACCGCTGCCCCGGATGCGACCGGCGTTGTATAGGCGGCAACTCCGGCAGCTGCCATCAGCGCTGCGGCACCGAGTCCTATGACGCGGTCGGCTACAAGCGCGCCGCGCAGCAGGGCCGGATCGGATTTCAGGAGTGCGTGAAGATCGGCGACACCGCGGCGTGTAAAAAGAGTGGCGGCAGCGTCGTCGCGGTCATCGGCCACACCAAGAGTAGCGCCAGGCGTAGCAAAAAGCTTAGCACGCAGAGCGGCCAGACGCGTGCACCTAAGCGCATCCGGCGCCACAGGCGTTATGCGATTCATGACAGTTCGCTGTTTTTAAGTTCCTGCACGTATGAGTTGATACGAGCCATCTGTGCCGGTATGTCGATAGTCTGCGGACAATGGCTCAGGCACTCGCCGCAGGCTATGCAGCGGTCGGCCTGACGCAGCTTTGGCACCGAGCGGTCGTAACCGACAAGAAACGCCCGGCGTGCGGCATCGTAATGCGGATCGCGGCGGTCGCGGCTTACGTTATCGTCGACCACACACTTGTTGAAGTGTGCGAACACCGCGGGAATATTCACTCCGTAAGGACATGGCATACAGTATTTGCAGTTGGTGCAGGGAATTGTTTCGTTCTGCAAAATTTCCTTGGCCATAAGTTCGAGAAAAAGGTTCTCGTCTTCATCCAGCGGCTCAAGAGGCGAATATGTCGCCACATTTTCCTGCAGATGTTCCATATATGTCATTCCGCTGAGCACTGTCAATATTCCTTCAGGCGAGCCGGCGAAACGGAAAGCCCACGTGGCAGGCGAGTCATCCGCACGGTGCTGGCGCATCTTTGCAGCCACAGGCGCGGGCACAGATGCCAGCCGGCCACCGAGAAGCGGTTCCATGACCACAGCAGGTATAGCACGCCGCTGAAGTTCACCGTAAAGATATGAAGCATCGGTATTGCGAGTATTGACGTCTTTAGCCTGATTCCAGTCGATATAGTTGAGCTGGATCTGGGCGAAGTCCCAATGGACCTCGCCGCGGTCGTGCATGTCAAGCAGATGCAGGAACACATCTATATCGCCGTGATATGAGAAACCGAGATTACGGATAGTTCCGTCGGCGCGGCGCTCCTTAAGATAATCAAGAACTCCATTGTCGCCATAACGTCCGTTGTAAGCCTCGAAACCGCCTATGCCTATGCCGTGAAGCAGCAGATAGTCGATATAATCGGTCCGGAGATATTTCAGCGAGCGCTCGAACATCGCGACCGATTCTTCGCGGCTCCATGTCTGCGGAGCGAAATTCGACAGTTTGGTAGCGATAAAATAACTGTCGCGCGGATGACGGCTCAGAGCTATGCCCATAGCCTCTTCCGAATGTCCCTTGCAATATGCGGGCGATGTATCGAAATAGTTCACACCGTGTGCCAGCGCATAGTCTACCGACCGGTTGACAGCTTCCTGGTCGATGGTTTCGTCATCGCTCCGTCCTGAAGTCATACCCACAGTCGGCAGGCGCATACAACCATAGCCGAGAATGGAAACACGATCGCCTGTATTGTGATTCGTGCGGTAAGTCATCTCGTCGTCACCTTTTTTTTCACCGCTCTTATCATCGGAAGCGCTTTCGACAATATGACGGCCGCCGCAGGCGCCGAGTACGGTAGCGGCAGCTCCTATACCGAGCTGACGGAGAAAGCGGCGACGTGATGCCGCATCATTGATATGCTGATTTTTTTTAGACATTGTTCCGGTCTTTGAATATTATATTGGACGATGGATTTCCAGACCCTCTATGTGAATAGCCGCGCGATCGGCCTTTATGGGCTGCACGGTGCCTACCGGACAATGGTACTCGCAGGATCCGCACCCTATGCAGGCCGAATCGTCGACCACCGGCATCAACGGCAATTCCGTATCGGAAGCGTCAACCGAAACCATGCTTATGGCTGCCGCCGGACAGTTTCGTGCACAGGAACCGCACTCAGCCTCGCCCGCAGCACTCAGACAGATTGAATAATCGACCACAGCGCGCCCTATCTTTATGGCACTCTTTTCCTCTACAGACAGCGGATGGAAAGCGCCCGCCGGACAAATATCGGAACAACGGGTACACTCCGGACGGCAGAACCCGTCGGTAAAAAGCATGACGGGCTGCATAAGCGAATCAAGCGATGAAGAGGGCCTCAGGATGTCTTCGGGGCAGTTGGCTATACAGAGCTGACATGCTGTGCAGTGGCGTCGCAGATGGCTGACGCTGACAGCGCCGGCCGGAACAGCCGGCATGCGGTCGGGATAAGCCTGTTTTCTTTTCAAGGGGGTCAGACCGCCGTCGACAGTCTTGTCGGCCGCCGAAACTATGGCACTTCCTGCCAGAGCCGCACCGGCAAGCATGAAACTGCGTCGCGAGGTATCCGTGGCCGAAGTTTTTCCGGAAGTTTTCAAGTTCTTGGCCTTGCGTGGGCGGCGGCTGAAGCTGATAGCTCCCTGACGGCATACACCAATACAATCCATGCAGGCAACACAGCGCGTCGAGTCGATACGATGATTGACAGTGTCGATACACTGCGATTTGCAGTGGCGGCCGCACGAGCCGCAGCGGTTGCATTTCGATGTGTCGATCACAGGTTTAAGAAGCGAATAACGGGAAAGGAATCCTAAAAGAGTTCCCACAGGGCACACGCCATTGCAGTAGCCGCGTCCTGTCAGCCATGCAAAAACGACTATTACGACAAAGGAAACAATCGCTACTGCAAGAAGCACTCCGGAAAGAGATGCCTGCGAAACCGGGCCGAAGACATAACTGTCGGCCGGAGAAAGATCCGATGCTATGTTGTTCAGCGCCCGGACTCCGGGTGCGAATATGGATGATGCGATACGTCCGAAAGCGCTGTACGGCTCAAGAATGCCTGCCCACGATGTGGCGACAAGTCCTGTAAGCCCTAATACCACAAGCAGGAGGAAGAGGGCAAGAAAAACAGCACGGAGCTTACGGTGCGCAGGTTCGTAACGGAACATACCGGCACGGCGACGGCGCTTAGGCGCAAAACGGCGGCGCAAGGATATGACGGCATCCTGTGTTATCCCGAGCGGACAGATGACAGAGCAATAGACGCGACCGAACAGCAGAGTGACAAGAAGCAACAACACGATAGCCGCCACATTGAACGACAACAAAGCCGGAACAAGCTGTATCTTAGCCATCCATGGCCACAAGCGTGCGGCTGTGCCTGTAAAATCGACAAAAAGCAGCAGAACAGCCATAAAACTGAGCACAGCCAATGTCACACGAAGTATTTTAAGCATAGATGTGATGGATTTATTTAACGCGTAGAAAGACGTTTTTTACGATTGCAAATATACGGAAAAAACAATAACTTTGCGGCATCTAACTATAATGTAGGAAAAATGATGCTCGAAATCAGCGAAATATTCAATGCTTCAGCCGTCCTTAAAGACGTTGCCCGCAAGACAGCCATCATACCGGCTCCTCGCCTCAATCCCGGCGTCGACATATACCTGAAAACCGAGAACCTCCAGCTCACAGGCTCTTTCAAACTGCGCGGCGCATATTACAAAATATCGCAGCTGACAGAAGAAGAGCGCAAACGCGGTGTCATAGCCTGCTCTGCCGGCAATCACGCCCAGGGCGTGGCGCTCGGAGCAGCCCACTGCGGCATAAAATCCCTTATATGCCTTCCGGCAGGTGCACCGCTGTCGAAAGTGGAGGCCACTCGCAGCTACGGAGCTGAAATATGCCTGGTTCCGGGAGTTTACGACGACGCTTACGCACGCGCGATTGAACTGCAAAAAGAACACGGCTACACTTTCATCCATCCTTTCGACGACCCCAAAGTCATAGCCGGCCAAGGAACGATAGGTCTTGAAATCCTCGAACAGATGCCCGACGTGGAGGCTGTGATAGTGCCGATAGGCGGAGGCGGACTTATTTCAGGTGTGGCATTCGCCATAAAGACACTTCGCCCCGACGTGAAAGTATATGGCGTGCAATCGTCGGGTGCGCCTTCTATGGCAGCCTCGCTTAAAGAAGGTAAACTATGCCATCTTGCCGATGTGGCCACAATAGCCGACGGCATAGCCGTAAAAGAGCCAGGAGTAAACACATTCGAGATGTGCAACAAGTACGTCGACGAGGTAGTCACCGTCAGCGACGACGAAACGGCCGCCGCCATACTGGCTCTGATGGAACAGCAGAAACTCATAGCCGAAGGCGCAGGCGCCGTAGCCGTGGCGGCAGCGATGTTCGACAAAGTGCCTGTACGCGGCCTGAAAACCGTCTGTCTTGTGTCGGGCGGTAACATCGACGTCACAACTCTCAACCGCGTGATAACCCGTGGGCTGAACAAAAGCGGCCGCAACTATGCGTTCATAATCGACCTGCCGGACAAACCCGGACAGCTCTCCGGCGTATGCAGCGTGATCGCCGGACATGGCGGAAATATAATATCCGTAGCACACGAACGCATCAACACAAGCTCGTCGATCAACGGGTGCTCCATACGCGTCGAGCTTGAAACCCGCGACCACGAACACATATCAGCCATACGTTCGGCTCTTACCGAAGGCGGCTATAATGTCATGAACTGATGATTCTCCCGAAATGAAAAAAATTGTCATATCAACCGCAATAATACTCGGCGCATGTTGCACATTAGGCGCCACGGAAGCTGTCGACTCAATCGCCGCCGATTCCTTGGGATTCTGTTTCAAGGATATCATAAATATCCCCGTGACGTCGGTCAAGGATCAGAACAAATCGGGGACATGCTGGTCGTTTGCCGGCACATCGTTCATCGAAAACGAAATCAGACATGCCGGCGGCGATTCGCTCGATATTTCCGAAATGTTCACCGTCCGCCACTGCTATGCCGACAAAGCCGACCGCTACGTGCGCCTCTACGGTCAGGGCAATTTCTCTGCCGGAGGTTCGCTGCTTGATGTGGCATACGTATGGGACCGCTACGGAGCCGTTCCCGAAGAAGCATACCGTGGCCTTGACTATGGCGAAGACAAGCACGTCCACGGCGAGATGGACGGTGCCCTGCGCGGAATCGTCGACGCCGTAGTGCGCCGCCCCGATAAAAAAACATCGACAGCCTGGCGATGCGCGGTCGACGGCGTACTCGACGCATATCTCGGCGCCCTACCGCAGACCTTTGAATACAAGGGTAAAAACTATACTCCCCGCAGTTTTGCCGAATCGCTTCCTGTGAAAAGCTCGGATATGGTAGCTCTCACATCATTCACCCACCATCCGTTCTACAAAAGTTTCATCCTTGAAGTTCCCGACAACTGGATATGGGGTGAATACATGAACCTGCCGCTTGACGAACTGAAAGCCACCGTCGACGCTGCTCTCGAAGCGGGTCATACCGTATTATGGGCGGCTGATGTGAGCGAGGACGGGTTCAAATGGACCGAAGGCGTGGCACTTATGCCGGCAGGCAAAAACGAAGGCGACATGGAAGGAACGGAGCTGTCACGATGGGTGAAACTTTCCGACAAAGACCGTCAGGCCGAAAAATATAAATTCACCGGACCGGTACCGGAAATAGAAGTGACACAGGAATCGCGTCAGGCAATGTTCGACCGTCAGGAAACCACCGACGACCATGCCATGGAAATCACAGGCACAGCAACCGACCGCCTCGGCAACAGATATTATAAGGTGAAAAATTCCTGGGACACAAATCAGATCCACAACGGTTACATCTACGTTTCCGAACCTTACTTTCTGGCCAAGACTGTCGCACTTGTCGTGAATCGCAAAGCTGTCCCGGAAAGCACTGCGCGCAAAGCCGGAATAAAATAAAACCATCCGGAATGCTCAGAATAGGCATATTGTCAGACACGCACTCCTGCTGGGACGACCGCTATGCACTTCACTTCAAGGAGTGCGACGAAATATGGCATGCCGGCGACATAGGCGACATCAGCCTTCTGCGCCGCCTCGAAGGAATAGGACCGCGGGTGCGCGCTGTACACGGCAACATCGACAACGCACAGATACGCCGATATTGTCCGGAGATACAGGAATTCACCGTCGAAGGCATAAAAGTATGGATGACACATATCTGCGGATATCCTGGACGTTATGCTCCAGGTGTAAGACGAATGCTTATCGACGTACGCCCCGGTCTGGTAGTGGCAGGCCACAGCCACATATTGCGCGTAGGCTACGATAGCGAGCTGAAATTGCTCGCTGTCAATCCCGGCGCCGCAGGCTACCACGGATGGCAACGGGAACGCACTCTGATGCGACTTGTCATTGATGGCGACGAAATACGCGACCTCGAAGTCATAGAATTAGGCAAAACAAAGTTTTGACTGGTCAAAAAGATTAGATTTTTGGCCATTTTCTCCATATCCGCCGAAGACGTGGACTAATATTTCTTATCTTTGTCAGATAAAAGCTACAATCATAACAATATCACACGAAAGCAAATGAATTTTCCGATTAAAAGCCTGACAGTCGGCGCCCTTTTTCTTACTTGCGCCGCAACAGTCCTGGCAGAGGATAAAAAGCTCGATCTGGACGAGTGCATAGCGATAGCACTCAGCGACAATCCTACTATAAAAATAGCCGACAGGGAAGTTGACAGAGTCGATTATTCAAAAAAAGAAATAATAGGACAATTGCTGCCCACCATAGATTTCGGCGCGACCTACAACCGCATGCTTGCCAAGCAGGTCATGTACATGAACATGGACGGCCTGGGCGATTTCGGAGGTATGGGTGGCGGAAACAACAGCGGCAACAACGACGAAGCCAATACCTCCCGGGCAGGCAAAGGAGGCGATGGCGGCATCAAAGTCGGCCTTGACAATTCCTACTCAATGGGATTCAATGCCGCCCTTCCGCTAATCGCACCGCAACTGTGGAAATCGCTGAGCCTTTCCGACAGCCAGATTCTACTGAGCGTCGAACAGGCCCACAATTCACGTCTGGAAATGGTAAATCAGGTCAAAAGCGCCTACTATACCCTGATGCTCGCCGAAGATTCCCGGCGCGTAATTCAGGAAAGCTACGACATGGCCGCCCTGAATCACGAGATATATTCAAAAAAATTCGCCGCCGGCGCCGCTTCCGACTACGACGTTCTCCGGACATCCGTTGCCATGAAGAATATAGAGCCTGAGCTGTTACAGGCCGATGTAGCAATAAAACAGGCTCGCCTGCAATTGCTGATACTGATGGGACTCGACAGTTCCTACGACCTTCAGATTTCCGGACGTCTGGCCGACTACGAGTCGACTATGTACGAAAACACAATCGCAATAGACCGCGACTACAGCAACAATCCGCAATTGAGGCTGAACACCATACAGTCAAAAATCCTTGACCAGACCGTAAAAGTACAGAAAATGGCATGGTCGCCGACTCTGGCTCTGACAGCCAACTACAACTGGACTTCGATGAGCAACGGTTCGCCTTTCCGCAATTTCCGCTGGAACCCGTATTCCACCATAGGTCTATCGCTGTCGGTGCCTATATTCCAGGGCGGAAACCGCTGGAACCGTATAAAACAGGCCGAGATACAAGCCGAAGAGATGACATGGCAACGCGAAAACCTCGAAAGAAGCGTAGCCATGCAGGTCGATCTGGCCGTCGACAACATCGGCATCAACGTACGCCAGATCTCGTCATGCTCCGAAAGCGTAGCCCAGGCAGAACGCGCCCACTCGATAATGGAGAAAAGCTTCGAGATAGGCGCCGCTACCTACCTTGACCTGCGCGATTCGGAGCTGGCTCTCACACGCGCACGCCTGGCATACTTTCAAGCCATCTACAACTATCTTGTGGCTAACAGCGAACTCGAACTTCTGCTGGGCAATGCCCCGCTCGACAAATACGAAAAGAAATAACAAAAAAGAAACATCATAATGAAAAAGTCCGTTTTTTTCACAATGGCCGCTGTCGCAGCCGGAACCATCATGCCGACACTTCTCTTGTCGTCCTGCGGCAAAGCGGAAGAAAAAGCCGCCGCAACAAGCGAGGCCGACGAACTGCCACGTATAGAGATAGACATGGCCAGACTCATGGAAGTACCTCAGCTAAAAGAGTACACCGCAACTGTAGAAGCCGAGAACATCAATAACATAGCGCCGGCCACCCCCAACCGTATCAAAAAAATCAACGTAGAAGTAGGCGACCATGTACGCGCAGGACAGACTCTGGTCGAACTCGATACATCGAACGCCCAACAGCTGCGCATCAACCTCGACCAGATAGAGCGCGAATACAACCGCGCTGTAAGCCTTCTCGAAATCGGAGCCGGCACACAGCAGGCCGTCGACCAGTTGCGCGCGCAACTCGACGCCGCACGCTCGCAGTACGACAACATGATGGAGAATACCGTTCTGACAAGCCCCGTGACCGGAGTCGTCACCGCCCGCAACTACGATCCGGGCGACATGTGCGGCTCAATGCCCGTGCTCACCGTCGGGCAACTGACCCCGGAAGTGAAAGTGATGATAAACGTCAGCGAAAACGACATGAACACCCTCCGGCAGGGAATGCCCGTAGCCGTGACATTCGATGCTTTCCCCGGCGAAACGTTCTCGGGTAAAATCGCACGCATCTACCCGACAGTCGACACAGCCACCCGCACATTCGGAGTCGAAGTACGCATCGCCAACGGCGCCGAAAGAATCAAACCCGGCATGTTCGCACGCGTAGAAGTGAACCTCGGCTCAAAAAACAGTGTGGTCGTGCCCGACCGCGCGATAGTCAAGCAGACTGGTTCCGGCAACAAATATGTCTACGTATACTCAGGCGGACGCGTAAGCTACAACAAAGTTGAACTCGGACAGCGACTGGACGAAAACTACGAACTTCTGTCAGGTATCGCCGACGGCGATACTGTGGTCATCACAGGCCAGACCCGTCTTGCCGACGGCGTCGAAGCAATAATTCTTACAAAGTAACCCCACCCCAATATACAGACTATGAGCCTTTACGGAAGTGCCGTCCGACGTCCTATCATGACCACACTATGCTTTGTCGCCGTGGTCATCTTAGGCCTGTTTTCACTGAAGACGCTGCCAATCGACCTATACCCGGATATCGAAACCAATACCCTGATGGTAATGACAACCTATCAGGGTGCCAGCGCACAGGATATCGAGCAGAACGTGACCCGCCCGCTTGAAAACGTGCTGAACTCCGTCAGCGACCTGAAGCACATATCATCGAAATCGCGCGAGAACATTTCGGTGATAACCCTCGAATTTGAATACGGCGAAGATATAGACGTGCTCACCAACGACGTACGCGACAAACTCGACATGGTATCATCCATGATGCCCGACGACGCCGAAACGCCTATCATCTTCAAATTCTCGACCGACATGATTCCCATCATACTCCTGTCGGTTCAGGCCGAAGAGAGTATGCCCGGCCTGTACAAGATCCTCGACGACGCGGTTGCCAATCCTCTGGCACGCATCAGCGGCGTAGGTTCAGTGTCGATTTCCGGCGCCCCGAAACGAGAGATACATGTCTACGTCGACCCCAACAGACTCGAAGCCTACAATCTCACCGTCGAGCAGATCGCACAGCTCATCGGCGCCGAAAACCGCAACATTCCCGGCGGCAACTTCGACATAGGCTCAAACACCTACTCGCTGCGCGTTCAGGGCGAATTCGAATCATCCGACCAGATGGGACAGATTGTCGTAGGCTCCTACGGCGGTAAAAACATATACCTGTCCGACGTCGCACGCATCGACGACTCCGTCGAGGAACGCACTCAGGAAACATTCAACGACGGCCGCAAAGGCGCCATGATCGTCATCCAGAAACAGAGCGGTGCAAACTCCGTCGAGATTTCCGACAAAGTGCTAAAGGCTCTGCCCTCGCTCCAGAAACGCCTGCCCTCCGACGTCAAGCTCGGCATCATCGTCGATACATCCGACAATATACGCAACACTATCGACTCTCTTGTCGAAACAGTGATGTACGCCCTGCTGTTCGTCATCATAGTGGTGTTCTTCTTCCTCGGACGCTGGCGCGCCACGCTGATCATCACAATCACCATCCCGATCTCGCTTATAGCTTCGTTCATCTATCTGGCAATCACCGGAAATTCACTGAACATCGTATCGCTATCCGCACTTTCCATCTCTATAGGTATGGTGGTCGACGACGCAATCGTGGTACTTGAGAACGTGACGACCCATATCGAACGAGGCTCCGACCCGAAACAGGCCGCCGTCCACGGCACAAACGAAGTGGCCGTGTCCGTTATAGCGTCCACGCTCACTCTTATAGCCGTATTCTTCCCCCTGACACTCGTCACCGGCATGACCGGCGTCCTCTTCCGCCAGCTGGGATGGATGGTCACAATCATGATGATCATCTCCACCGTATGCGCCCTGTCCCTGACCCCCATGCTCTGCTCTCTGCTGCTTCGCCGCAACAACCGTCACGGTCGCCTTTACACCATTTTCTTCACTCCTGTTAACCGCGGACTCGACGCTTTCGACCGCGGCTACGGACGCCTGCTCAAATGGGTAGTGGGACATAAGATGACGACATTCATCATCTGCATGGGCATATTCTTCGGATCCCTGATGCTGATGCGTCAGGTCGGCAGCGAGTTCTTCCCGACCGCCGACGACGGCCGTCTGCGCGTAAACCTCGAAATGCCCATAGGCACCCGCGTGGAACTTGCCAAGGAATCGACAGACCGGCTGGTCGGACAATGGCGCGACAAATATCCGGAAATCGATGTGATAAACTACACCGTCGGCTCGGCTTCGAGCGATAACACGTTCGCATCGCTCAGCGACAACGGTCCGCACATCGTGTCGATGAACATACGCCTCTCCGACCCCGGCGAACGCGAACGCGGCATCACCGAAATAGCAAAACTGATGCGCGCCGACCTCAACGAATACCCCGAATACAAGAAAGTACAGGTATCCGTAGGCGGTATGGGCGGAAGCATGGGCGGACAGTCCACCATCGACTACGAAATCTACGGCTACGACTTCACCGAAACCGACTCGGTGGCACGTATGCTGCGCGACGCACTGATTAAAATCCCCGGCACCGCCGACGTCATCATATCGCGCTCCGACTACCAGCCGGAATACCAGGTCGATTTCGACCGAGAGAAACTCGCGATCTACGGGCTTAACCTGTCCACTGCCGCCACCTACCTGCGAAACCGCATCAACGGCTCACTGGCATCGCAGTTCCGCGAGGACGGCGAGGAATACGACATCAAAGTCATGTATGCCCCCGAACACCGCACATCGCTCGAAGATATCGAAAACATCCTTATCTACAACAGCGCCGGCAAAGCCGTGCGCGTGCGCGACGTAGGCACCGTGGTCGAGCGATTCACCCCTCCGACAATAGAACGCAAGGACCGCGAGCGCATCATCACCGTCAGCACGGTCGTTCAGGACGTACCTATGAGCCAGGTTGTCGAAGCTTCGCAGAAAGCGATCGACAAAATGGACATTCCCCAGGGAATAGCCATACAGCTCGCCGGTTCCTACGAGGACCAGCAGGAATCATTCCGCGACCTGCTTATGCTCGCCGCCCTTATCATCATTCTTGTCTACATAGTCATGGCCGCGCAGTTCGAGAGCTACACCTATCCCGGCATCATCATGACATCACTCCTGTTCGCATTCTCAGGCGTATTCATAATCTTGTGGCTGACAGGGCACACACTTAATGTAATGTCAATGATCGGAGCCATCATGCTCATAGGCATCGTGGTGAAAAACGGTATCGTGCTTATCGACTACATCTCGCTCAACCGCGAACGTGGCATGTCGATACGCCGTGCAGTGATCCTCGGCGGCGAGTCGCGTCTGCGTCCTGTAGTCATGACAACCCTCACCACCATTCTCGGTATGGTACCGATGGCCGTCGGCACCGGACAAGGCGCCGAAATGTGGCGCCCCATGGGTACAGCCGTGATAGGCGGTCTGACATTCTCCACCATCCTGACCTTGCTCTTCGTTCCCGTGCTTTACTGCGTGTTCGCTCATCGCGGTATCGTCAACCAACGCCGCAAACATCGCAAAGCACTCCTCGAAACATCAACCCGCAACAACGACTGACTCTATCATTAACCGACAACAATGAAATCAGTATTCATAGCCTTCGACCAGGCACACTACGACCACATAATCGACATTCTCGACCGCAGCAGCTGCCGAGGCTTCACGGCATGGGAACATGTTGTGGGCCGCGGTAGCGTCGACGGCGAACCGCACTACGGATCGCACGCATGGCCGTCGATGGCATCGGCAATAATAACTTTTGTCGACGACGAACGCCTCAACAATTTGCTCTCTCGGCTAAAAACCATCAACGACGAACGCCCGAAACTCGGTCTACGCGTCTTCGTTTGGGATGCCATAAGCGCAATCTGAAAAAAAATCGAAAAAAGAAGCCGTAAAATTTGCATATTGCAGGCAAAAAGCCTAACTTTGCACTCGCAAACCACAAACAACGGTACCATGGCCGAGTGGTGAGGCAACGGTCTGCAAAACCGTGTACAGCAGTTCGATTCTGCTTGGTACCTCAAAAAGAGTCTGCATCAGTTGATGCGGACTCTTTTTTTACCCTCTGTAAGAACAGGCTTATCGCTTGCCGGTGATATGAAGGGTATATATATCGCCGTCAATATTGACGGACTTGTGGATAAAGGTCATCGTTCCATTTTTATTTACGACAATTGTAGCCGCCGGCACATCACGCATCGTCAGGTTATACGAACCGTCCTTGCGCCGCTTTACATTGTAAATCATCGGTGCCTCAAAAAAATCCTCTCCGTTTTCAATGACACGCACACTTACCGTAGACTTGTCGACACGTTCCACCACTACCATAATTTCGGGATAACTTTCCTCGGTAGTTCCTCCGAGTTTCAGTACACCTTTGCCGCTGTATTCTCCCGCGACAGATTTACCGTGGTCGTTCAATGAGCGTTTGGATTTAGATGTCTTGACCGCAACAGGAACGCTTTCGCCACCTGACGTAGCTTTGCGTCGCGAAGGCTTTTTAGCTGCCTCCGACATATATTTCTCCAGATCACGATTAAGCAACGGTACTTGTGCGACATCATCGGCAGCGAACTGGGATTTCGAGTATGTGTAATTGTACCGGAAACTCAGTTGATCAAGCCGGGAATCCGACGGGATACCAATTGCGGACCCCACCCCGGTAACAGCCGCACCGCCCGCTGTTAACAGACCGCCCATGATCACCGGCGGAGCCTGCAATCAGAACAATAAGCCCAGTAAACATTGAAACCATCCCGGCTCCTGCCAATGTATAACCAAGACCTACACCAATTTTTGCTCCTGTGTGCGACGCTCCTTTGAAATTCAGCCCGAACGGCACCTTATATTCCCGCCCCGGATATCTGGCAAGCATAATGCCGTAGAAATCATCACTCGGAACTTCAAGCTGAAGTTTTCCGGCGGACGGAATCGTTCCTGCCGCCTTTGACACTTCGGGATAATATATCTCGGTTCCCGGTTTACCATATATACAGAACTTTTCAGTAGTTGAGCAGGAAGCCGACAACAACGCTACAGACACAACAGTCGCCACAGTTTTTGTAAACAATATATTTTTCATAAAATCAATCATTTATAATCAACAAGTATGCCATATCGATATGTATCCGTCCCCTTGGGAAGATTTGTTGCCACATGGAACATGTAGCAAGGTTCATTCAAAGCATCGGCTTTCGCAGCATAGATGCGCTTGAATCCATCATCAACTGTGCTGCGGTCTACCTTGATCGTCATCGTCGTATTCACATAGAAATTCGTTATCAGCTTATCGTAACTTTTACCGTTGTCGAATGAATACGACACACATACGCTGAAACGGCACCTACTTTCAGACGGCTTAGCGGCCGACGCCGATATATCCGGCTTTTTCATCGCGCCGACACCGACGCCCGGCACAGAATAGTGCTTTGGCATCACACCCGCACCATTCGGCCCTATCGATACCGTGGGCTGATCGGCAAGTATAACCGTACTGGAATTTGACTGTCCCTCGGTATGCGACGACCCAATGGTCAATCCGCCCATCAGAGAACCCAAAGGCCCGCCGATACCTAAGGCCGACGACAATGCGCCCAAGTTGAATGACGATGAATTTGTTTCAGACGAAAATGAAGATTTCGTATTCGCTGTCACCACAGGATCGAAATACGATATTGAATTTCCGTCCGGCATGATAAGGAACGACTTTTTGTTGTCGATTGTCATAATATCCTGCGTCAGATTCTTAACAATCACAGTCAGTTCGCCATTTTTGTCAAACGAATAAACCGTCGCAATTTTAGCATCTACGGGAATCTTCTCAGGAAAAGCGAAATCGGTCCTGACTGACTGATAGCCTACCGAATTAATGCTGAGATGGCCGGCGGTAACGCACGACGACAGAAGTGCGGCCGACACGATGCCGGACAATAATAAATGATTTTTCTTCATATAGAAGCGGTACACATCCACCTGCTCCCCTATGGCGGACATAAAAAACAAAAAAGCGTGGGGACGGCTTGCTGTTTACCTTCCTACAGGCATCGCCAAACGCCCAATCCGAAATAAACAGTCCACTCCCACGCCTTACCGTATATCGGCATTCCCCTTGTCGGGGAGTGGATATGCGACAAGCATAGGCGTCTTTGACTGCCTTGTCCATCGGATTTTTGAAATTTGGCGATTTCGTAGAAATGGATAAAGCAAAAACGCTTAATAAAAAATAAAGAGGAACCTCTGTTCCTTACTGCAAAAATAGACTAAATTTTCAATTTATGCAAACTACCATCAACACTCTTGCAACAATAAATATGTCGGCAATTTATTAACTTTGCAGAGCATACAAGAAAAAATATCCGCTGACTCAAGTATCACCGGATAACGGTAATGTAATCATAGATCATGAATAAAAAATCCATAACTGCAATTTTAGCGCTTACAGCATTCAACATAAACATCATGGCACAGAATAAAATCACACAGACAGCAGGAAGAACTGTCCTCGGGGAATTTGCACCACGGTTTGCGGAACTGAACGACGACGTATTGTTCGGCGAATCAGTATGGAACGACTCCACTCTCAGCCTCCACGACCGGAGCATGATAACCATCTCCATACTTCTCGGAAAAGGAATGATAGATTCCTCGTTCCGCTCCCACCTCGAGATGGGAAAGAAGCACGGCATAACGCGCAAGGAAATAGCCGCTATGCTGACTCAGGCAGCATTCTATGCAGGATGGCCCAACGCATGGGCAGGTTTCCGCATAGCAAAAGAAGTATGGGCCGACGATGATACCGCGACAGAAAAAGAACGCTTCCAGCAGGAAATGATTTTCCCGGTAGGCGAACCGAACACCGCCTACGCAAAATATTTCAAGGGAAACAGCTATCTATGCCGCATATCCGACACTCAGATCCCGTTTTCAAACGTGACATTCGAACCGGGCTGCCGCAACAACTGGCATATACACAAAGCCGGCAAAGGCGGAGGCCAGATGCTTGTAGGCGTCGCAGGCCGCGGATGGTATCAGGAAGAAGGCAAAGCGGCAGTCGAGATACTCCCCGGCACGGTCATACATATACCCGCCAATGTCAAGCACTGGCACGGAGCGGCAGCCGACAGCTGGTTCGCCCATCTCGCCTTTGAAATCCCGGGGGAAGAATCGTCTAACGTATGGCTTGAGCCTGTTGCCGACGAAGAGTACGGAAAACTGAAATAATTCCAGCTACACTACATTGCTTTGACGCGGGCGATGGCGTCAAGAAGTATCCGTTCCATCACGGCATAGCCGGCGGCATTGGGATGCACCGCAGGACGCTCGTCGGCATACTCCGCATCCATTGCCGTGCCTTCGGCATTGACCAGAGCACCGAAATAATCGGCATACGGAATTCCCTCGGCTTCGGCATAAGCACGGACACGCTTGTTCAGACTACAGATTTTAGCCATGGCATCGGTCACTTCAGGACGCCAGCTGAAACCCTCGGCGGGAAGGCAGGACGCCAGCACCACGCGTATGCCGTTGGCACGCGCGATGTCGACCATAGAGCGGACATTGCCGAAAGTGGCATCCTCGTCGTAGACGCCTGAATTCTGCGCGATATCGTTTGTCCCGTAATTGATCACGACAATTTCTGGATGCAGGTCGACCACGTCGCTGCGGAAACGTAGCAGGAACTGCCAGCTTGTCTGTCCGGCTATACCTCTGCCCACGATTTCCGGATGACTTTCGAAAAGATGCGGGGCGCGCTTCGGCCAGAAATCGGTTATAGAATTTCCCATCAGCACCACCCTGCCCTGCGGCACCGGCTGCGCCGCCAGTTCGGCATTCGCACCGGCATAACGTCCGAAATTTGCGAATTTTATGGCATCCTCGGCCTGTGCCGCCGGAGCTGCACAAATTGCAAAAACAATTAAGGCTGCTACCGATACAGCGGACGAAACTTTTTTACGTCCGAGCGGATAGCAGAACACCACAAACGCCATCAGCAAGGCGACCGCTGCGGGAATCCACGACATAGCAAGCTGAAGACCGTACAAAGCCGTTGAAGTCTGTGACGCCGCATTCGGCACAAGGCCGAAAACGTCGAGCAACATGATAAGCCCCCAGCCGGCAAGTGCGCCGCCGAATTTCTGAGCCATGGAACCGGAAGAGAATATCAGACCGGTGGATGCCGTGCCGTCCTTAGCCGAGGCATAGTCGGCCACATCGGCATACATCGACCATATCAGCGGAGATATTATGCCGGTAAGCACCGATATGACGATCTGCAGCTCAAGCATCACAAGAAATCCTCTTCCGTGATTGGGTATATAGAAGAACATGATGCTGAAAACTGCAAGTGCTACGCTACAGACAATCATGGTCATACGCTTGCCCAGACGTTTCGACACCGGCACGGCGCATGCCACGCCTATCATATTGCACACCTCGCCTACAGCAAGGAAGAGTCCTGCAAAGAAAAGGAAAGAGAAGCTGCCGAGATTTATCGAGGCTCCTTCTCCTATATAATATTTGAAATAGTAGGCTACCGTACCACCTCTGACAGTATTGAACAGATTGATGCACAGCGCTGCGGCTGTAAGAATCCACCACGGACGGTTGCGCAGCAGCGAACGGAAATCAGCAAGCACCGACGACGGAGCTTTAGCCTCTGTCACACGCTCCCGGGTGAGCCTGTAACACGACAGAAACAGAACAACACACAAGGCGGCAAGCGCGAACATCGCACCCTGCCATCCTGCGCGTTCGGCAGCTACACCCGCATCGCCGCGCTCAAAGAAGCGGCAAAGCGGCTCCCAAGCAAAGAGGGCGATAAAAGAACCTGTGTAGGCAAAAAACATGCGGTAGCTCGAAAACACGGTCTTTTCGTCGGAATCATCGGTAATCACCGCCAGCATGGAACTATACGGGACGTTGACAGCCGTATAGACCGTCATCATAAGTATATATGTCACATAAGCCCACACAAGTTTTCCCGTGTCACCGAAACCGGGAGTAGTAAACAGCAGGCAGCCGGCAATGGCGAACGGCAAAGCCATCCACAGCAGCCACGGGCGGTATTTTCCCCGTTTTGTGTCAGTGCGGTCGGCTATCACACCCATCATAGGATCGCTCACTGCGTCCCAGATGCGCGTAACAAGCATCAGCATCGCTGCCGCCGACAGAGGCAAGCCGAACACGTCGCTGTAGAATATAGGAAGATAGAAACTGAATATTTTCCAAAACATACTGGTCGACATATCGCCGAGTCCGTATCCGATTTTTTCTTTGAATGAAGCCATGGTATTGATTTCTTGTAGAAGTTTATAGTGAATTCAGGAGTCCGACTTTTCCGTCGGCTATAAGCTTGAGGATCAGTTCGCCGAACAACGTATTCTGCCATGCGAACCACGGACGTGTGAAATGCGCCGGATCATCGGCGTCGAAAGATTCATGAATGAAGCCTGTGCCGGCATCCGTGTTGAGCAACATAGCCAGGCAATTGCGGATTTCATCGTCGTCGCGCGAAGTAAAAGCCTTCATTATGATACTCATCGGCCATATCATCCCGTAGCCGACATGGGGGCCGCCTATACCCTCTCCGGCCTTGCCGCTGAAGAAATACGGGTTACTGTCGCTCCACACCATCCGGCGGGTGTTCTGGTAAACAGGATCATCCACATCGACATCGCAGATATACGGCAGAGAAAGCAGACTCGGCACGTTGGCATCATCCATCAGCAGGTGATTGCCGAAACCGTCGACCTCGTAAGCATATACATCGCCGAAACGCGGATGTTTGTAAACAGCATATTCGGCAAGAGCCGCCCCGACCTCGTCGGCGAGAGCCGTACAGGCCGAGGCAAGGGACTCCTCGGAATTTACCTCAACGAGAATCTCCGCAGCCTTGCGCAAAACCGAAACTGCAAAGAAATTCGACGGTACGAGATACTGGAAAGTCGTCGCATCGTCCGAAGGCCTGAAACTCGAAACTATCAGACCGCAACCGCTGACAGGAGCGCCAAGCCCATCGTTGCTGAGAGTGTCGAGCGCACGGTCTGTCACTCGACGGAAACGATATGGACCCGTATTGCCATCCTTTCGCTGCTGTTCGACGAATGTTTCATAAATCTTTCGTACAGCTCCAAGCCATACATCGTCGAAGACACTCGTATCACCCGTCATCTTCCAATAAGCATAGGCAAGACGAAGCGGATAACACAGCGAGTCTATCTCCCACTTGCGCTCATGCAGCTCGGGGCGCATGTCGGTCATGTCCGACATCCACATACCGCCCGTCGGCCCGTCGTTGAAAGCGTTGGCATAGGGGTCGAGCAATATACATTTCAATTGCCGGCGGATAAGCCCCTCTATCATACGACGTAGATTTTCGTCGCGGCAAGCAAGATTCAGATACGGCCACACCTGTGCCGACGAATCGCGGAGCCACATCGCAGGAATATCGCCTGTCACCACAAACGTATCGCTTTTGCCGTCGGCATCAGTCCGATAATCCACTGTGGTGTCGAGCGTATTAGGAAAACAGTTGGCGAACATACGGGCAAGTTTTGCGTTGCTGAGCATAGACGTGACTCTTGCAATCTCGTCTTCGACAGCCTGCGAACGGAATTTTCTGGAAGCGACGGGAGGCCTGCGGTCGGGATATTCCTGACCGCAGGCAATGGAAACCATATCCGCCGGACACTCCGCAGCTGCCGCCATAACGGAACAGCACGGCACACCTAAGGATATTATTGCTAAAAAATGCCTTAAACGCATATTCGGTTTTTTTATTTACATATCAACTTCCACACAGTGCTCTCCGACCGAATAAGGAACCTTGTTGCCCGTAAGGCGTTTGCCGTCGACACTAAGGCTTATGCTACCTTTTCCTGTGTTACTTATATGGATACGATATACGGCATCACGCCAACGACGCACTATGTTCAGCTCTTTCAGCGACGACGGCAACACGGGAGCTACCGTCAGGCCGTCGTAGCCGGGACGTATGCCGAGTATATACTGTGTGGCGCAAAGCCAGTTCCATGCGGCCGTTCCGGTCAGCCAGGAATTCTTGCCCTCGCCGGGCACCGCGGCATCGCGGCCGGCAAGCATCTGCGAATAGACATACGGTTCGACCTTGTGCCGACGCTGATCCTCTATCCATGCCGGAGCTATTTTAGTGTAATGTTCCCAGGCATCCTCGGCGCGGCCAGCCAGAGTTTCGGCTATTATCACCCACGGATTATTGTGGCAGAAGATTCCCGCATTCTCCTTGTAGCCGGCAGGATACGAGGAAATCTCTCCCATCTCCTTATGCCACACTGTGAAAGCCGGCCAGTTCAGCACCATGCCGTCGGGGGTATCAAGCCGACGCTTGCACGAGTCGAGCGATTTATCGACCATTCCGGCCTCGCGTCCTATACCTGCCATGGAACACCAGCCCTGACTTTCGATAAAGATCTTGCCCTCGTCGCACTCCGACGAACCGATTTTGTTTCCGGCAAAATCGTAGGCGCGCAGGAACCATTCTCCATCCCAGCCATAGGTCATTACGGCATGTTCCATATCGGCGACAAGCTTTTCAACCCGTTCCGCTTCATCGTCAAGACCTATATGGCGGCAAAGCTCAGCATATTCGCGTCCTTCGACCACAAAAAGCCCGGCAATCATCAGCGACTCGGCCTTAGAACCTTCCGTTCGGTTTTCCGTCGTCTGATAACTCTCATCAGGATCAGACGAGAAACAGTTGAGGTTCAGGCAGTCGTTCCAGTCCGCACGCCCTATCAGAGGCAAACCGTGAGGACCCAGATTTGCAACAACATGATCGAGCGACACCTTCAGGTGCTCCATCAGCGGCACTTCGCTGCCCGGACAGTTGTCCCAAGGCACAAGCTCGTCAAGAATCGAGAAATCACCCGTTTCCTTTATATACGCCACAGTCCCGAAAATCAGCCATAGCGGATCATCGTTGAAACCGCCGCCTATATCGTTGTTGCCACGCTTCGTAAGCGGCTGATACTGATGATAGCAACCGCCGTCGGGGAACTGTGTCGACGCTATGTCGATGATGCGTGCGCGGGCACGCTCAGGAATCTGGTGCACGAAACCGGCCAGATCCTGATTAGAGTCGCGGAAGCCCATTCCGCGTCCTATACCACTCTCGAAAAACGAGGCAGAACGCGAGAAATTGAATGTGACCATACACTGGTACTGGTTCCAGACATTGACCATACGGTCGAAACGCGGTTCGGAACTTTCGAGCACAAAACGACCAAGCAATCCATCCCACATCGCCCTGAGTTCAGACAGCGCACGTTCGACATCCTCGTCGGTAGCGAAACGCGCCATCAGTGCACGTGCCTTGTCTTTATTGAGCAGAGTCACATCGGATGCCTGCGAGGAAATAAGCTCTCCGGCACGCTTTCGTGCAAGTTCGGCTTCGCTGAACTTATCCATATCATCGTTCTCGACATATCCAAGCATGAAAATCAGACTGCGTTCACTGCCGGGAGCCAGTTCAATGTCGATGCGGTGGGAGGCTATAGGACTCCACCCATGGGCGACAGAAGAAGCCGAACGGCCATCAAGAACGCACTGCGGACGGTCGAAACCGTTATAAAGCCCGATAAAGCTCTCGCGGTCGGTATCGAAACCGTCTATATCGGTATTGACATTGTAGAACGCATAATGATTGCGACGTTCCTTGTACTCCGTCTTATGATAAATCGTGCTTCCATCGATCTCCACCTCTCCTGTCGAGAAATTACGCTGGAAATTCTCCATGTCGGTCGATGCGTTCCAAAGGCACCATTCGAGCAGACTGTACAGCTGCAGTTTCTTTGTGACGGCACTACGGTTACGTATCACCACACGGTGTATCTCCGCCGGCGCCCCGAGCGGAACGAACATCAGCAGTTCGACTTCGACACCGTTCTTGCGTCCGGTAATACGGGTATAGCCCATGCCGTGGCGGCATTCATAGAAATCGAGAGGAGTCATGCACGGTTTCCAGCCGGGATTCCATACCGTATCGCCATCCTTGATATAAAAATAGCGTCCGCCCATGTCCATCGGAACTCCGTTATAGCGGTAACGGGTCAGCCGCCGGAACTTCGCATCCTTGTAGAACGAGTATCCGCCGGCAGTATTGCTGACCAGTCCGAAGAAATCTTCATTGCCGAGATAATTGATCCATGGATAAGGCGTGGCAGGATCTGTGATCACGAATTCACGCCCGGAATCATCAAAAAAACCGTATTGTCGATTGTCCATATTGTTGATTTTCGTTAATATTGCACCATATTTATTACTAATCGCAAATTTAATGTACGCGAAAGATTATAGAATGTAATAATTCTAAAAAACAATGCCACAAAACGTCCGGAAATCGTTTTGTGGCATTTTATTGCATCGGCTTGCAATATTATTGCATCGGCCGGCCGAAACAAAAACATATATTTGCTTAACTAAAAACAAAGACCGTGAAAAAACTTCTATTCACACTTCTAATATACACCTGCCTGGCACACCTTGCCGGAGCCTCTCTGTACCGCAGCTATCAGACCGACGACGGTCTTTCGCATAACAGCGTCTGGGCCGCCATGCAGGACAGCCGCGGATTCATGTGGTTCGGCACCAACGACGGCCTGAACCGTTTCGACGGATTGAACTTCAAAGTATACAGACGCATCGACAACGACAGCCTCAGCCTCGGCAATAATTTTATCCACTGCCTTCTCGAATCGCCCGACGGCAATATTCTCGTCGGAACAAAAGAAGGACTGTACAGCTATAGTCCGGACAGCGACAATTTCAGGCATATATCTCTCGACGGCCATAGTTTCGGCGACGACCGCAACAGCATACACTGCCTGCTGCTCGACAAATCCGGACAACTGTGGGTGGGATGCTACGGTCAGGGCATATACTGTCTCGACTCCGGAATGAACGTAATCAGACACTTCGGTGATAAAAGCATGCCCTCCCGATTCATCACAGCCATGGCTCCGGACATTTCCGGCGTAATCTGGGTAGGAACAGACAACGCCGGGCTATTCCGCCTCGATCCAATCACAGGAAGAACAAGCGGAACACCTGTTTCAAACGTCAACATACAGACAATATACCGCCAGAGCAACAACACACTCTGGATAGGCACATCGGCTGAGGGTCTGTTCCATTTCGACCCTTTGTCGGACTCTGTAAGGCACATCACACACATCTCCCCTGCATCAACCCCTGTCTACGACATCAAGGCTCTAACGCCATACAGTTCCAACGAACTGATTCTCGGCTCGGAAAGCGGACTTCTGAAACTCGACTGCAACACCCACACCCTGCAGGCTTTCGACGACGGATATTCCTACGACAACCTTCCCGACAAAAGCATCTTCGCCATTACCCGCGACAATGAAGGAGGTTTCTGGCTCGGAACTTATTTTTACGGCGTATGCTACCGTTCGCCGCGTGTCAACGCTTTTTCATATTATCAAGCCGGACGCGGAAGTGAAAAGCACTCCGGTTCGAACAACATCGTGAAGCGCATTGTCGAAGCTCCCGACGGAAACATCGTGCTGACATCGAGCCGAAACGGTGTAAGTATATTCAATCCGGCAACCCAAAGAAGCAGCGTATTCCCTGTCAAAGGACTGTCTGACAATATACAGGGAACCATGGCCAACAACGACGAGCTGTGGATCAGCGACTACGACCGCGGCATAGTCGTGGCATCATATCCTTCGGGTAAAACAACAGCCACCTACACGACCGCCGACGGACTGCCGTCGAATGTCGTGAATACCATGTACCGCACTTCGCGCGGTCATATATATGCAGGCACCTCCCGCGGAGCTGCTTTCTTCGACGGCAAAGCATTTATCCGCATTCCAGCCCTGCATTCGGCATCGGTAATGAAGATTCTCGAAGATTATGAAGGCAACCTCTGGTTCGCTACCCATTTCCATGGTCTTTTCAGAATGACTCCCGACGGAAATTTCACAAACTACGTCAACCGCACAGGCGATTCCTCCACCCTGCCTGGCAACAACATCAACAACATTTTCCTTGACTCCCGCGGAACACTATGGACAGGAACCGAGGGCGAGGGACTCGTTCTGTTCAACCCGTCCACAGGCAAGGTCGAACGACGCTTCACCGAAGCCGACGGCGGACTGCCGTCTAACATCATATATTCCGCACAGGAGGACATGGCCGGGAACATCTGGGTTTCGACCGGCGGAGGACTCGTGAAAATTTCAGCCGACGACTATTCGATCCAGGATTTCCGCTACCTCGAAAATCTTCTGAAAATACATTATGCCCACAATTCTTCGCTGCGCTCGGGCGCAGGAAACATGTTGTATTTCGGAGGTTCCGGCGGATTCATAGCATTCGATCCGGCCGCAATCCGGCCAAACGACATGGTTCCGACCGTGCGTATAACCGATTTTTATGTCAACGGACAACGCGACAGGCGTCCGGCTGACGAAAAACTAAAGCTCGAACTTGCAGCATCAGAATCGACATTCGGATTCGATGTAGCCTGCCTAAGCTACCTTTCGCCCGGACAGAACACCGTCGCTTTCCGCCTCGACGGTTTCGACCGCAAATGGAAAACCCTTCCGGGAACGGACCGCCATATCGACTACATGAATATACCCGCCGGCAAATATACCCTGCAGATCAAAGGTTCGAACAACGACGGCGTCTGGAGCAAGCCACTGGAACTGAGCATAGTCATCAACAGACCTTTCTTGCTGTCCAACTTCATGCTGGCAGTCTATGTGCTGCTGCTCATGCTCGCGGTATACATTCTCAAACGACGCCTCGACGCCTCGCACAGGCGCAAAATGGTAAAATTCAGCCATGCCAAAGAAAAAGAACTCTATGAAGCCAAGATCGGCTTCTTCACCAACATAGCCCATGAGATCAGAACACCGCTGTCGCTTATCAGCGCTCCGCTCGACACTATCCTGAAATCTGGCGACGGCAACGAACGCACCCGCCGCAACCTTGTGGTGATGAAAAGCAACGTACAGCGTCTTCTGGAACTTATCAACCAGCTTCTAGACTTCCGCAAAGTGGAATCGCAGCTCATGCGCCTGAGTTTCAGCCGATGCAATGCCTCGGAAATCGTGGAAAGCATCTGTAACCGCTATGAAGAATTCACCAGCCTGCACAGCATCAAACTCGACCGAAGCGGCATCGATCCCGGAATCGAATGTACGCTCGACTCCGAGGCTTTTGAAAAAATTGTCGGCAACCTTATGTCGAATGCCATGAAATTCGCCAACAAGCGCATCTGTGTGGCAATGCACGTAGACCGGCAATCGCAGAACCTGCGGCTTGAAATAGCCGACGACGGACCCGGCATAAAGGAGAAAGACATAAAACGTATTTTCGAATCTTTCTATCAGGTCGACGACCACGGCAAGCACCCCGGATCGGGTCTGGGGCTGCCGCTGGCACAGAGTCTGGCACGGATGCACAATGGAGAAATAAACGTAGAATCGGAATACGGCCACGGCAGCCGATTCATACTCACCATCCCGACAAACCTTCAGTCTGAAGACGATAAAACCGACAAAGCAAGCGAAACTCAGGAATCGGACGGCAAGGCCACGCGTGAAAGCGAAGAAACATCCGACAGCGGCGACCGCAGCCTGTCGACGGTCCTGATTGTGGAAGACAACGACCAGTTGCGCACTTTCATCGCCGACAACCTCTCCGATTCGTTCAACGTCCTGTCGGCATCCAACGGAGTCGAAGCATTCACCGTACTCGAGAACAAAAATATCGACATCATAATATCCGACATCATGATGCCCGACATGGACGGCATAGAACTTTGCCGAGCCGTACGCGGCAATCCCACATTCTCGCATCTGCCGGTGATACTGCTTTCGGCAAAGACCGACATCGAAACAAAAGTCGAGGGCCTGAACATAGGCGCCGACGCCTATATCGAAAAACCTTTCTCGATAGAACAACTGCGCGCACAGGCTACGAGTATTCTCGAAAGCCGTCGGCGCCTGCGCGAAAACTTTATAAAATCGCCGCTTGATTTCTATAAAAAGCCTCATGCCGAGGATATTCAGGAATCGGAAAACGCCGAATTCGTAAAAAAACTCAACGATCTGATTCTCGACAATCTCACAAACGCCGATTTCAATATCGACGGTCTGGCGAGAATGTTCTACATGAGCCGTTCGAATTTCCACAAACGCGTCAAGGGAATAACAGGCAAGACTCCTAACGACTACATACGCATCGTCCGACTCAGCAAAAGTGCCGAACTGCTCGCCACAGGCCGATACCAGATTGTCGAAGTCTGCTACATGGTAGGATTCAACACCCCGTCGTATTTCTCCAAATGCTTCTCCGAGCACTTCGGAAAATTGCCGAAAGATTACATAAACAATTTATAAAATAACCCTTAAAAAAACCAATCATACGCATGAATTCAAAAATCTTAATGACTCTGTTGCTGGCCGCAGCCTCCGGTCTGCCTGCTCTGGCCCGCGACATCAACGTCAGCGGTACGGTGACCGACGCCTCCGGAGGCGAACCGCTTATCGGCGCATCGGTCACGGTCAAAGGCAACACGCGCGGCGTTGTGACCGACCTCGACGGACGTTATTCGATCACGGCCGACGAACATGCCACCCTGCAGTTCTCATACGTCGGCTGCAGCCCCCGCAACGAGAAAGTCAACGGACGCACCACTATCGATGTCGAACTCCAGCCGGCACAGGTGGCGCTCGACCAACTTGTCGTTGTCGGCTACGGCACACAGAAAAAAGTAAACCTCACCGGCTCCGTGGCATCCGTCACAATCGACAAGGACATGACTTCACGTTCCGTGCCGAACGTATCATCCGCCCTGTCCGGTCTGATTCCGGGCCTGTCGGTCAACCAGAGTTCAGGCATGGCCGGCAACAACAGCGCCTCCCTGCTTATACGCGGTCTTGGAACAATCAACAACTCTTCTCCTCTGGTAGTGGTCGACGACATGCCCGACGTCGACATCAACCGCCTGAACATGAACGACATCGAGAGCATATCGGTGCTTAAGGATGCCACAGCCTCTTCGGTCTACGGCTCGCGAGCCGCCAACGGCGTCATCCTTATCAAGACAAAAAGCGGCAGCAAGGACAAGCCCACACAGATCAACTTTTCCGGCTCATACGGCTGGCAGAAAGCCACTCGGGCCTATGACCTGCTGAGCGACTACGCGACGGCGTTGCACCTGCATCAGCTTTCCGCCGCCACCAACCCCGGAACAAACGGTGTACAGCAGAACTATAAGGAAGGTACCATCGACCAATGGCTCGCACTAGGCATGATAGACCCGATGCGCTACCCCAACACCGACTGGTTCGACCACATCATGCGCACAGGCGGCCTGCAGACCTACAACGTATCGGCTACAGGCGGCAACGACAAAGCGAACTTCTTCGCATCCGTCGGCTACATGAATCAGAAAGGCCTGCAGATCAAGAACGACTACGACCGCTTCAACGTACGCATGAACTTCGACTACATGATCCTCAAGCAACTCAAGGCCGGAATGCGAATGGATGGCAGCTGGAGCAACTACTCCTACTGCCAGAGCAATGGCTTCAACGGCGAGGACAACCGCATCGGCAATGCCGTGGCCGGCATCTACCCCTACGATCCCGCCACAGGACATTACGGAGGCCCAATGGCCTACGGCGAACTGCCCGAAGCTTTCAACCCGCTATGTGTCTATACCAATTCCGTCAAGAAAGAGAACCGGCAGGAACTCAATGGAACGGCATTTCTGGAATGGAACGTATTCAAAGGTTTCACAGCCCGTCTGGACTATTCACTCCGCTATTACAACCAATATTACAAGGACGCACCTATGCCCGTGCAGAGCTATGACTTCCAGACCGACAGCTACAAGGAACTCTGGTACATACAGCCCAGCGCCGGCGTGACCGACCGCAACAACAACGGCTACAAGACCCTGATGAACTTCCGCCTTAACTACGGTCACGTGTTCGGCGGAGTGCACGACATGCGCCTTATGGCAATCTACAGCGAGGAATATTGGTTCAGCCGCTCAAACACTACCGGACGCGGAAACCGCATACATCCCTCTCTCTCCGAAATCAACTCTGCCCTAACCACAACACAGACAACCGCCGGCACATCGTCGCGCGAAAGCCTGCGCTCTTTCATAGGCCGCGCAAGCTACAACGCCCTCGACCGTTATCTGGCCGAATTCAATTTCCGTGTCGACGGAAGCTCCAAATTCCTCCCCGGCCATCAGTACGGCTTTTTCCCCTCCGGTTCGCTCGGATGGCGCCTCAGCGAGGAACCATGGTTCAAGCCGCATGTGCAGACATGGCTCAACAACGCCAAATTCCGCGCGTCGTACGGCCTTTTGGGTAACAACAGCGGCGTGGGTGCATATCAGCAACGCGAGATAATGGCACAGAACAACTACATGTTCGACGGCTCCATCGCTTCCGGATTCGTTTACCAGAAAATGCTCAACAAAGACCTCACATGGGAAAAGACACGTGTGTTCAACCTCGGTCTTGACCTTGCCATGCTCAACTCCCGCCTGTCGGCCGAACTCGACTATTACGACCGTCTGACCACGGGCATGTTGCAGAACTCGCAGATGTCTATCCATCTCACCGGCGCATACGAAGCCCCGAAAGCAAATCTGGGCAATCTGCGCAACCGCGGTGTCGAAGTAAACCTCACATGGCGCGACCGCGTCGGCGAATTCAACTACTCCATCAACGCCAACGTGTCCTACAACCGCATGAACCTCGAGCGTTGGGGCGAATTCCTTGACAAAGGCTACGTCTACCTCAACATGCCCTACCACTTCACCTACTACATGGCCACGCTTCCCGGACTGGCACAGACATTCCAGGACACCTACGACTATGCCGACCAGGGAGCCAAACCCGGCGATATCATCCGTCTGGACACAAACGGCGACGGCGTGCTCGACGGCAACGACAAGATAGCCGACCTCAACAGCCTCCGCGACGCACCCACCACCAACTTCGCCTTAAACTTCAAGGCCGAATGGCGCGGCTTCGACTTCGCCATGCTCTGGCAGGGTGCCGCCGGACGACGCGACTTCTGGATCAACAAATACAATACCACCATACTGCCCGTGCAGACCTACACGCCGACCGACGACCACCTGACAAAACCATGGTCGTGGGAAAATCGCGACGGCGAATGGGAACGCCTCGGCGGCAATGCAACAAATCCCACCGAGAACGAATTCCACCTGCGCAAGATGGATTACTTCCGACTGAAGAACGTACAGCTCGGCTATACCATACCCCGTAGAATCACCACCAAATTCTGGGTGCAGAACCTCCGCGTATACTTCAGCGCCGACAATCTGGTGACACTAACCGCCTACGAGGGACTCGACCCCGAAAAACCGGCTAACTCAGGTGACCTGTATCCGACCACACGCACTTACACTGCCGGTATAAACGTTTCATTCTAAGCAGATTTCACCACTCATGAAAAAGAAATATATAATCCCCCTCCTGTTCCTTCCGGCTCTGGCGCTCTCTTCGTGCCACGACAACCTGCTGAACCAGGAACCATCCGATTCCCTGTCGAAAGAGAATTTCTGGAAAAACGAGGACGACGCCACCGCAGCGCTCGCCGGACTGCTCTCCGACACACGCTATCTCTTCTGCCGCGACTATTATCTCGACGGACTCGGCGACTACGTGAAGATGCGCGGCAACTCATTCCTTGAGAACAACGGCAACAACGGTCGCGCCTACATGGGCCGATGGGACTATCTCCCCTGGGGCTTCGGCGGATACTTCACCAACATGTACAAATACTGTTACGGATCCGTGAACCGTGCGAACTACGTGATCGAGAACGTCGAGGCAATGCTCCCGCATGCTAAAAGCGACGATGAGCGCCTGCGCCTGCAGACAATCATCGCCGAATGCAAGCTGATGCGCGCATTGGTCTACTTCCGCCTTATCACATGGTGGGGCGACGTGCCCTACATCGACTGGAATGTCAAGAGCAACGCCGAAGTAGAATCAATCGCACGCACACCGATCGCGCAGATATACACAAAGCTGATGAACGACTTCGAAGAAATCATACCCGCACTACCCGACAAGGCCACAATACGCGGACGCTACAGCAAACCTGCCGCCATAGCCCTGCGCGGTAAGATAAATCTCTTCTGGGCTTCGTGGAATCACTACGGATGGCCGGAACTCGACACATTCACTCCGTCGGAAGATGAGGCACAGCGCGCCTACAAGGCCGCACGCACCGATTTCGGTTCTGTCATCAACGACTTCGGACTCGACCTCTTCCGCGGCGGCGAACCCGGCGAATGCGACGGCCCCGCCGAAATGTGGCCCGACGGCACCGTAATCGACGGCGTAGACCTCTCCGGACGAGTTAAAAGCTTCGGAGGCGCCGAAAAACTGCCTAATTATTTCTACCTCTTCCTGCCGACGGCCAACGGCGACCCCGAATTCGTATTCACTTTCGAACACGGAGGCACAAGTACCGGACAGGGCGACCAGCTGATGCGCGACTTCGCCGGACGAACCGTCCAGTACTCCCAGTCGTGGGTCAATCCACGGGCAGCCATAGCCGACCGCTACCAGAGCACCGTCACCGGCGATTTCTGTCCGCCTATGGTACAGATGACACCGGGCGTCAAATCCGTCAATGCACCTAACTCAACCCTCAACCCGCAGAGCTATGCCGACCGCGACTACCGCATGAAAGCATCCATCATGTGGAACTACGAGCAGTGCATGGGCATGATGGCACTTAAAGAAACCGGACTCACTCAGTATGAATACAAAAACTGGGAAGGCGCACTGTCGTCGTTCTCTGTCGACGAAAACGGGAAAGTGACCGAACACAAGCATACGACCTACAACATCCTGTCGACAACAGGCTACGTATTCCGAAAATTCGTACGCAATTATGCCGGACAGGAACGCACCGACGGCGACTTCAACTGGCCCGTGATACGTCTGGCCGACGTATTCCTGATGTATGCCGAAGCCGACAACGAAATCAACGGCCCGACGCCTGCAAGCATAGAACTGGTAAACCGTGTGCGCCACCGCGGCAACCTGCCGGCACTGACACCCGACAAATGCAGCAACCACGACAACTTCTTCGACGCAATCGAACAGGAACGCATCGTCGAACTTCTCGCCGAAGGACACCGTATCTGGGACCTTCGCCGCTGGCGTCGCCTCGAACATGTCTACGGAGGTGTCGGCAACAAAGGCTACAAATGGCACGACATCTTCGGCGCTCTGGAAAATGAATTCTGGGTAAACTCCCCGGCACTCCACTACGAACAGTGCTACATATTCCAGATTCCCGAATCGGAACGAAACAAAAACTCCAACCTCACCCAGAACAAACCCTGGCGTTAATCCTCCAACAGAAATAAACATGAAAAAGATATTCAGCTTAATTCTCATCAGCCTTGCCTTACTGACTACAGCCACGGCTTGCTACGACAATCCTGTCGACGACGACGGCCTGCTTATCACCGACCGCGACGAATGCTATGTCAGCAACTTCGACCTGACCGGCACCGACCACCTGACAGTACGTGTGGGCGACGCGATAATCGACAACGAGGCATGCACGATCCACGTCACCGTAGCCTACGGAACCGACCTGCGCCACCTCTACCCCAAATTCTCACTTGTCACTGACGCAAAACTCGAACCCAAAATCGAGGGACTGACCGATTTCTCCGATCTCGACAACCCGCGTAAGTACACCGTCGTTTCCGGCAGCCGCCGCGTACGCAAGACATATACCGTTTATGTAACCGTTCAGAAACTCACATCGCAGTCATGAAAAAAATACATGCCCTAATCTGTCTGTCGCTCATTGCCTCGGCAACGTTCACCGCCTGCTCCGACAAGGACGACAACGAGATTCTACCGATAAACAACAAATGCCTCAAACGCACCCAGGGTCCTAACCTTGTCGGCAACGACATCTACTTCGTCTATGCCATGGCAATGCCCTACGGCTCGGGGCAACTGCAGACATGTACCGTCGAAGCTTCCATAGCCGGAGCCGAGGAAACATGGCTGGAACACAATTCCTACCACACCAATTCCTCGGGATTCGACGTAGCCGTGCCCGTAGGCGAACCGTCGGTAAACAGCGGTGCCCGCACCACCGTCACATTCAACACCGACACCTGCGCGGCCGCCTTGCGCTACTACTACCGCATCCCCGAAGAAGCGCGCGGCAAGGACGTAAGCTTCCGCTTCACGGCCACAGCCCGCGACGGACGCACGATCTCGATGGACATGGGTCCGTACACCGTCAGCCGCCAGTACATGACACGCGACATCACCCTTAGCAAAAGCCGCTGCTACATATCGCTCGAGGACATGGCCGCCTATACCCTTGAGGAAGCCCGGAATATTCCCGACAAAATCGACCTCGTCTACCTCTGGCGAAACAAAATCAACCAGGGTGTGGAATTCGGCCATACCTTCGCATCACCCGTGGCCGACCGCGAATATCTCGACAACCTCGAAGTGCCCGAAAGCATGACCCGCGATCTGCGCATGCGCAAGGAGTGGGGAATCATCGACGGACACCTCACCGACGACCCTGACTACGGCACATACATCGACGACATCGACTTCGAAACAATCCGCCTGGCCGACATGCCGAACTACTGCGTCAACATGAAAGAAAAAGGCGGAATGTGGATCGAAACCGCCGACGGACGCTACCGCGCCTATCTCTACATCAACTCATTACGCTCGACTTCGGGCGGCGTGATCAGCATCAAGCGCTACAACATGTAGAAATGGCCGGCCATCGCGACCTTTATATAGATTTTTTGCGCGGAGTTGCGTTGCTGCTTCTTGTGGCGGCACACAGCTCCGCGCCATCATTGATATCGACGGTACGTACATTCGACGTGCCGCTGATGGTCTTCATATCGGCACTGTGTTTCCGCAATCCCGGAAACTACGGCCGCTATTGCTTAAAACGTTTTCGGCGCATCTGTCAGCCGCTCTTCGTATTCCTGATCATTCTTTTCTCCATATCCACTTTTGCGCCCGTGGTGCCACGGCAGCTGATGACCCCTGAGATAATAGCAGGCTCTTTCCTGATGTGGAACTGGCCGGCGATACCCTTTGTGTGGATCATGCGCGTATTCCTGCTGATGGCTCTCGCCATGCCGCTGCTCGACGCTGCCGTGCGGAAACTCAGCCCGCTCGTGCTTTGGGCAGCACTCGCCGCCCTGTACATTCTCCAGAATGCGGCCTGTGCAGCCATAGACCACGAAAGCCGCGACGCGCTGACATTTTTCGTCCGCGATTATCTGCTCTACCTGACAGGCTATTCAATCATAGCCGTTGCCGGGCTGATGGCACGCGACGGAAAGTTACGTATACGTCCGGCGCTTCTCTTCCTGTGCATAGCTGCAATCGTGGTGCATCTCGCGACAGGAAACGGCTTCGACCCGCAGGCATCGAAATATCCGCCGGCATCGCTGTATGTCGCCTACGGTTGCGCATGTTCTATCGTCCTTTTGATGGCAAAACCTCTGTTTGCCAAAGTCGCCGGATGGAGCGCATGGAGCTACCTGAGCCGAAACTCGATGTGGATATATCTCTGGCACACCATACCCGTGTTCGTGATGCGCGGCTTCAATCTTTTTGAAACTTCATGGGTCGCACGTTTCGTCTTTATCCTTGTCTGCGCCCTTGCGCTCAACAGCCTCTGGCTGCTTCTGAGGGGTGTAGCGCCACGACGTATCGCCGCTCTCATGGAATAATATTGCATAAAAGGATTTTTGCAGACGTTTACAGAATCCTTGCATCCCGCCTCCGTTTTTGGATTTAACTTGCGGCATCAAACAGCGCCTTATTTCTTTTTGCGACTTACATACAACCCATAAATAATTAATCATGAAACTCAAATCACTGTCAATTGCAATGGCATTCGCGGCATTCTCCACTGCCGCATTTGCTCAGGCTCCGACAACGTCGGCACCGACGCCGTCGCACAGTCCCGACCAGGTGAAGTCAGCGTTTTCCGACGCTTACACCGCATTCACAAAATGGGACCGCCAGCATGGAGCAACCATGGAAACCGTTACAATCAACGGCAACGACAACGTTCTCAAATTCACAGGCGACTACGTGGCTGTCAGCCTCGGCGGACGCAAGCTGAACGACATGGAATACCTCCATGCCGACGTTTATGCCCCGGCATCAGGAGGCGTAAGCCAGGTACGATTCGGCTTTGCCAAATTCAGCGGTGGTGAAAAGTATGCCGACGCATACAACACCAACACACCCGCAGGCCAGTGGACATCCATCGACATACCTCTGTCGGCCTTCAACGGTTACGATTTCTCCGGCACCGAAGTTTTCCGCATGACAATGACAAAGACTCCGGGCAACACCTTCTATATGGACAATGTGTACTTCTACACAACCAAAGAAGCCGAGAATACACTACCGACCGTCGCGGCTCCGACTCCCAAAATCGATGCCGCTAACGTACGCTCATGCTACAGCGACGCCTACACAAGCGCATTCGAATTCAACGGATACAACAACAACGGCTGCCAGGTCAATTCCAAAGAAATAGCTCCCGGCGAACATGTCCTTGAAATAAAGGATTTCCGCTGGATACACTTCGCACTCGGCAAAGAAGCCGGAGTCAGCACCGTCGATCTATCGAATCTCGAACGCGTGCACTTCGACGTCTATGTTCCCGCCGGAAACGTGACCACGGCAATCCAGCCCGGCATGTTCAACGTCGCTTCGAAAAAAGAAGCATTCTCCGGCAAACAGGAACTTACTGCCGGTAAGTGGGTCAGCGTCGATCTTAAAATGCAGGACTTCCAGAACGTAGGTCTTACGGCTGTGAATAACTTTACATTCAAGGATCCCGCAGGCAAAACCGGTCTGGTATATCTAGACAACATCTACTTCTACAACGGCGAACCTGTGACGGATCCGGATCCCGTCGACCCGACACCTCCCGCATTCTCCATCAAACCCGCACCCGTTCCCGCCAACGCCGCATCGACCGTGAAAGCCGTCTACAGCGACGCATACACCCCCGTTTGCAGCTTCACCAACGCAGGTGGAAACTCAGGGCTTGTAGAAGAAGAAATAGCTATCAGCACCACCGACAAAGCCCGTAAGCTCACAGGTTATAACTGGATCAAGTACAGTGTCGGCTCCCTCGACGCCTCAGACATGACATTCCTCCACGTCGACATAGCCACTCCTGACGGTAGCGACGCATGCGACAAAGTACAGCCCATACTTGTCAACGGCAGCACTTCGTTCTATACCGGAAGCCCCGAACTGACTAAAGGCAAATGGACAAGCCTCAACATAAAGCTCGCCGACTTCACAGCAAAAGGTCTTGACGCTTCCGCAATCAATGAAATCCGTTTCAAACACAGCGGAACAGGCTCTATCGTGATCGACAACGTGTACTTCTGCACCGAAGAAGGCGCCAAAGGCACCATCGATGCCGGATGGGGCAACGGCGGCGGCGATCCCCAGCCAGGTCCCGGAATCCCTCTCGCTCCCATACCGACAAAAGACGCTTCCGATGTCAAGGCATTCTTCTCCGACGCATATCCCAACCTCTTCGGCAAATTTGAAATCACTACTTACGGCGAAGGCAAAGTCGAAATCATCGACCAGGCTGAAGGCCAGCAGGTATGCCGCATAACCAACTTCAACTGGGTTCCCGTCAACCTCGGCCAGCGCGACGTTTCCGACAAAGGCTACGTTCACTTCGACTTCTACACCCCCGCCGACGGTGCGGTAGCATCAATCAACGTAGGCTTCCAGAACTGGAACGCCGCCGACGGCTCCTCCTACGAAATCCTCGGCGAAGACGCAAACTACCGCGCCCTCGTTCCCGGACAGTGGAACTCTTTCGATATTCCCCTAAGCAACTTCCCCGGCTTCGACTTCTCCAAACAGATGGCCGTGCTGCGCCTGCGCAAGGGCGGTTCCGGCAATACCCTCTACGTCGACAACGTTTATTTCCACAGCAAACCCGGTGAAACAACAGATCCCGGCGACAAGGACAAATTCCCGCCGATTCAGGACGACAGCGACGGCGAACTGCCCGACATCAACACTCCGATGCTTGGTGTGAACCTATCTTCCGCTTCAGGAGGTAAAGTACCGGGTACTTTCGGCTATGACTACATGTATCCGCGTGTACAAGACCTTTACTACTTCAAGGCCAAAGGCGTACGCCTGCTCCGTCTGCCTTTCCGCGCAGCCCGTTTCATCGAAGATATAAAGAACCCCGAACCTGACTATGCCAACGGCAACAAGAGCGACGTTGCGGCTATGAAAGCAGTCGTAGCTGAAGCCGAACGCCTCGGAATGTGGATTTTCCTCGATGCCCACGACTATGCCGAACGCACAATCGACGGCACTCAGTACAAGATTGGCGAAGGCGAATACACAATCGACCGCTTTGCCAAGATGTGGGGTGCTATCGCCAACGAATTCAAGGACTTCAATAACATCTGGGGCTACGACCTGCAGAACGAACCTAAAGTCAGCGCTCAGGTGCTCGTCGAAGCCTACCAGGCCGCTATCGACGAAATCCGTAAAGTCGACACCCGCGCACAGATCATCGTCGAAGGCACAAACTGGGCATCGGCATACGAATGGCTCTACGGCGACCGTGCCGACAAGAAATATCCCGAATACAGCACCGAAGTAGCATGGAGCTACAAAGAAAACAGCCCGTGGCTTCTAGCAAACCTGAAAGACCCCGAAAACAAAATCGTCTTCCAGGCCCACGGCTACTTCGACAAGGACAACTCCGGAACATATCAGAAAGGATATTCCGACGTCGACTACCGCAAGCGTTTCCTACCTTTCCTCGAATGGTGCCGCACTAACGGCGCGAAAGGCCTTATCGGCGAATTCGGCGTTCCTTACACCGAACACGCTACAGGCGATCCCCGCTACATGGAAACTCTCGACGGCGCGCTGAAACTTTTCCGTGAATACGGAATGAACGCCACCTACTGGTGCGCCGGCGCTATGTACGAAGGCAACTCCCTGACCTGCCAGCCCGACAAGAGCGCTCTCTACGGCAACTATGCAAAAGAAAAGTCGACAATGAAAGTTCTTGAAAAGTACTTCACCGACTGGGCCGACCAGAGCGGAATCGAAAATGTCAGTGTATCTGCTCCCGCAATCAACGACGGCCGCACCTACAACCTCATGGGCGTAGAAGTCGATGAGAACTATATCGGCATAGTGATCCGCGACGGCAAGAAATTCATCCAGAAATAAAACCTGAACCCTTATGCGAAACCATATCAGACTGACTGATATGGTTTCGCTATCAATCAAAAAAATCCATGAAACGCCTGTTCCTGTCAATAATAGCAACAATCAGCATCCTTTCGGCATCAGCCACACTTGAAGACGTCAGAAGCGCCATACGCGCCGAATATCTTTCGTCAACACCCTCGCCGCAATTCGGCGAATGGGTCGGATCGCTCGGCCGCGACGGCCGCTGGTCCGACATCGACTACACCGACGGCTCTCGCTCGCTCTGGCAGCTCGAAAAGCACCTCGATCGCATCGTCGGCATGTCCCTTGCCTACGAACAGGCTCCCCGCAAAGACAAAAAAACACATCAGGCCATTGTCCGTGCACTCAGCCACTGGTTCGACACCGGCTACCGCAACGGCAACTGGTGGTATGCCAAAATAGGCATTCCCCGCCGCATGCTCGCCCTGGCCTACATCCTCGATACCGATCTGCCTCCCACACTCCACGATTCCATCAGCAAAGCCATATCAGTCATCGATTCCGAGGACTTTCCCGCACGCCCGGGAGGCGACCGCATACAAGTTATCAGCAATCACGCCAAAGTTCTCGTCTGGCGCCGCGACTTCAATGGCGCTGCCTCTCTCTTCAAAAAAATCGAGGCAGAAGCCCGCATAGCTCCCCTCGAAGAAATAATGTACGACGCCGGCGGCGGTCCCGCCGTGCGCAATACCCACATGCCCGCAGGCCGCGGCGTACAGGCCGACATGACCTTCCACCACCGCGGCGACCGTATAAATTCCACACTCTCCTACGGCATGGAGCTGCCGGAATTCTTTTCTTACTGGTCAGCGCTGTTGCGCGACACCCCATGCCGTTTCGATGCTCGCAGCATCAACTTCGTGATCGACTATTATCTCGACGCCGTATGCCGCCACCTCGTGGCCGGACGCTACGCCGAACCATCCATAATGAACCGCGAGCTGTCGCGCCCCGGCGAAGGTATATTCACTCCGCGCCTCGCCGAAAAACTTCTCTCCGTATCCGACGGCTACCGCGCTGGCGAACTCCGACATTTCGCCGACGTACAGGCCGGAAAAACAAAACACAGCGCATCATTCGCCCATCATTTCTGGCAATCTGACTACTTCGCATTCTCACGCCCCGGGTTCCAGACAGCCGTACGCATCCACTCGGAGCGCAATGCCAACTCCGAAGCCGCACACAACAGCGAAGGCATACGCAACCACTTCCGCGGCGACGGCGCCTGTATGCTTTCCGTGACAGGCCGCGAATACGCCGACATGGCTCCTGTCACCGACTTCCGCATGATTCCGGGAGCCACCACCCCGATGATTCCCTACGAACCTCTTTCCGCCTGGGGTTCGGTCCACATCCTCGACAACCCCACCCGATTCGCCGGTGCCGTGACCGACTCGCTCTACGGCGTCGTGGCCTTCGATTTCATCAGCCCGCGCTCCGACCTACGCGCACGAAAATCCTGGTTCTTCTTCGACAACGAATATCTATGCCTCGGCAGCGGCATCAGCGCCACCGGAACCGATAGTATAGTAACGACAGTCGAACAATGCCTCTCTCCGCAAGGTACGATGCGTCGCGACGGCGCCTGGTTCTTCCACGCCGGCTCCGGCTACCACGTAATCGACGGCCGGACCAACGCTACCGTCGAACACCGCCGCGGAACATGGCGCAACTGTGTCGACAACGTCGAATATGTCGACGACGCAATGGAAAGCGACGTATTCTCTCTCGCCATCAGCCACGGCATAGCACCGCAGAACGGCACCTACGCCTACGCCGTAGTACCGGGAGCACAAAATCCGTCAGAACACAGCTTCCAAATACTTGCCAATACACCGGCCATTCAGGCCGTAACAAACACCGACGGCTCGCTCGTCTACATAGTCTTTTACGAAAAAGGCGAAATCGACACCCCCACAGGCCGCTACGGAGCTGAACAGCCCTGCATGATGATGATACGCAACGGCATTCTTCGTGTCGCCGATCCCGCACGCCGCCATTACCTCCTCAAAATCATCGCACCACAAGGCAAAAGGGAAGTTCTTGTTCCCACCTGTAGCATGGCCGGAACAAGTGTAAAAGTACAGTTTTAAAAAATACTTGCATTTGATTGCAATTTCATAATACTGTTTCAGATACCGTATTTATAATTTAGCGTCGAAAAATTCAAAATTTATGACATCAACCGGATCAATGCTGTTTGGCACTTTCGCTCTAATCCTGCTCGCCATGCCCGCCGGGGCAGAGGCAAAACCACGTCAGGTGAAATGGGCCGACAAGCAGCTTGAATATTGCAGCCGTCAGATCGACCGTACCCTTGCAGAACTGCCTAACGACAGTGTGCTGCCGCGAAGCATCGACATCGACAAAAACAAATGGCACACCACAAGCCCCTACGACTGGACCAGCGGTTTCTGGCCGGGCATACTGTGGTACAACTACGAAAACTCCGACAAGTTGACCGACAAGCTCCAGGCTTTGGCATACACCGAACGCCAGCGACCGCTCGTCGACGAGGAGCATGAACCGGACCACGACATAGGATTCCAGCTCCTGTGCAGTTTCGGGCACGCATACGCAAACACCGGTCGCTGCGAGTATAAGGAAATACTGCTCGAAGGCGCCTCCAAACTCGCGAAACTATATAACCCTAAAGTCGGCACAATACTTTCCTGGCCCCACGCCGTCAAAAACCACGGGTGGCCGCACAACACCATCATGGACAACATGATGAATCTTCAACTACTCTTTTTCGCTGCCAACAACGGTGGTTCGCCCGAGTTCCGCGACATAGCGGTCAGCCACGCACGCCGCACAATGGAGAACCAATTCCGTCCCGACTATACAAGCTACCACGTCGCTCTCTACGACAGCATATCCGGAAAATTCATACGCGGATGCACCAACCAGGGACTGAGCGACGACAGCTTCTGGTCGCGCGGACAGGCATGGGGAATATACGGCTTCACTGTCGTGTATCGCGAAACCCGCGACAAGGAATTCCTCCGCTTCGCCGAAAAGATAACCGACGTCTACCTGTCACGGTTGCCATCCGATTATATACCGTACTGGGATTTCGACGATCCTAAGATTCCCGATGCAGAACGCGACGCGTCAGCTGCGGCAATCGTCGCTTCGGCTCTGCTCGAACTGGCTCAGCTCGAAGACAACAGCGCTTATGCTAAAAAATATATAAAAGCCGCCGAAAAAATGCTACACAGCCTGTCGTCGGCCACGTACCAGAGCCGAAAGCACAACAGCGCTTTCCTGCTGCACAGCACCGGCAACCTGCCGGCAGGCTACGAAGTCGATTCTTCGATAAACTACGCCGACTACTACTACATTGAAGCCCTCACCCGTTACCGAAATCTTTTTACCACCGATAAAAATGAAAAAAACAGTACTGACCGCTGCTATTCTTTTACTTACATCGGCCGTTAGCCACGCCGCTTCGGACATGGCCGACATGGTCGACATGTTCATGGGCGTGCGCGGCAACAGCAACTGCGTCATAGGCCCGCAGCTACCTCACGGCTCCGTCAACCCGTCGCCGCAGACTCCCGCCGGAGGCCAGAACGGCTACGACGAAAACGATCTTATACGCGGCTTCGGCCAGCTACATGTGTCCGGAATAGGATGGTCGCGCTACGGCCAGATTTTCCTTTCACCGCAGATTGGATTCTCGGCCAAAGAGAACGGCCACGACTCGCCTAAATCCGGCGAAAAAGCGACTCCTTATTATTATAAGGTAAACCTCGACCGCTACGACATAACAGCCGAGATGGCTCCGACACATCATGCCGTGGCCTACCGGTTCACATATCCCGAGCGGAAGAACAAGACTCTGCTCGTCGACATGCGCCACAGCATCCCCCAGCATATCGTCCCTATCGTCCGCGGTACTTTCAACGGCGGCGGACTGTCGTGGGACCCCGCCACATCAGTGCTGTCGGGCTGGGGCGAATATGCCGGAGGTTTCGGAAGCGAAGAGCCTTACAAGGTATATTTCTCCATGCACATCGACGATCCTGACTGCAAAGTCAGCATCGTCGACCGCGGAAGCAAGGAACTCTACGCCCGCATCGATATCAGCAAGCCTGTCGTCAATGTCGGCGTAGGAGTGTCGCTCCGCAGCGTCGACCGTGCAGGCAAATACCGCTACCTCGAACTTGAGAACAAAAATGTCGACCGCGTGGCCGCACTCGCCAAAGCCGAATGGGAACGCGCGCTCGGCCGCATAGAAGTGGAGGGCGACGAATCCGACAAACGCCTGTTCTACACCACTCTCTACCACTCGCTGCTAATGCCGCGCGACCGCTCCGGCGACAATCCGCACTGGCAGGGAACCGACCATATCGACGACCACTATTGTGTATGGGACACATGGCGCACGGCCTACCCCCTGCTGACACTGATCGAGGAAAGTTTTGTGGCAAAAACCGTCAATTCATTCATCGACCGCATGGCGCACGACGGAAAGTGCACCCCGACCTACACCGCCTCCATGGAATGGGACAACAAACAGGGCGGCGACGACGTCGACAACATCATAGCCGACGCCATAATCAAGAATGTCAAAGGATTCGACCGCAAAAAGGCCTACGGAGTCATGCTCGCCAACGCTCGCGGCGCACGCTGCCCTGAATACCTCGAAAAAGGATGGGTACCCGGCAAAGGAAAGATGATGTCATGTTCCTATACGATGGAATATGCCTACAACGACGACTGCCTATCCAGAATTGCCGGTATAATGGGCGACAGCGCTACAGCAGCAGCAATGGCCGAACGCTCCCGCCAATGGGAAAACATATTCGATCCCGCGCTTGAAAGCCACGGCTTCAAAGGTTTCATAGCCCCGCGCGAAGCCGACGGCTCCCGCATAGCCATCGACGCCGCCAAAGTCTACGGCCCGTGGGTCGACTACTTCTACGAAGGAAACTCCTGGACATACACTCTCTTCACGCCCTCTCAGATCGATAGACTGATCAAACTATGCGGAGGTAAAAAAGAAATGCTCCGCCGTCTGCAGTACGGATTCGACAACGGACTCGTCGACATAGCCAACGAACCGGGCTTCCTTGCTCCGTTCATATTCAGCCACTGCGACCGTCCCGACCTGACGGCCGACTACGTCGACGCCATACGCCACCGCAGCTTCTCCATTGAAAAAGGTTATCCAGATAATGAAGACAGCGGAGCCATGGGTTCGTGGTACGTATTCACCTCAATCGGGCTATTCCCCAACGCCGGACAAGACTTCTATTACCTCATTCCGCCTGCATTCTCCCGCGCGGACCTCACCATGGAGAATGGTAAGAAAATCACAGTCACCGCACGGCGCCGTAGCCCCGACGCCCGCTATATAGCTTCAGTCACCCTCAACGGATGCACCCTCAATCGCTCATGGATACGCCACGACGAAATCGCACAAGGCGCGGTGATCGAATACGAACTCTCATCCGACCCCACCGAATGGGCTTTGGCCGAATTCCAAAGCACACGCGAGCGGCGCCATCCTTTCGGCGTCAATCTCGCCGGAGCCGAGTTCTTCCATAAAAAAATGGACGGCGTTGGCCGATTCAACATCGACTACCACTACCCGACCACACGCGAACTCGACTATTGGGCATCAAAAGACATGAAACTTATCCGTCTGCCCTTCAAGTGGGAACGCCTGCAGCGCGAAGTCGAAGGCCCGCTCAGCGCCGACGAACTCGAGTACATACGCTACCTCCTGCGTCAGGCCGACGAACGCGACATGAAGATACTTCTGGACATGCACAACTACGGACGACGCAAATACATGGGACGTAACCGCATCATAGGCGACACCCTGCAGCCCGCCCACTTCGCTCAGGCATGGGCCGCCATAGCACGCGAACTCAAGGACGAACCCGCTCTCTACGGCTACGGACTCTGCAACGAGCCGCACGACATGCTCCCCGAATGCCCTTGGGTGGAAATCGCACAGACTGCCATAGATTCCATACGTGCCGTCGACCGCCGCACGGCCATAGTCGTGGCCGGCAACACATGGAGTTCGGCAGAACGATGGCCCGAAATTAATCAAGGACTCGAATCGCTGCGCGATCCCTCCGACAACCTTATCTACGAAGCACATTGCTACTTCGACAACGACGCTTCGGGAATATACCGCAAAGGCTACGACGAGGAAGAAGCCTATCCGACAATAGGAATCGACCGCGCCCGTCCCTTCGTCGACTGGCTGAAAAAGCATGGCAAACGCGGCATGTTCGGCGAATACGGCGTCCCAGCCGACGATCCCCGATGGCTCGAATGCCTCGAACTTTTCCTCGACTACCTCGCCGAAAACGGGGTCGAAGGCACCTATTGGGCCGCAGGAGCGCGATGGAACAAATACATCCTCGGCGTGCATCCTGAAAACAACTATAGCGTCGACCGCCCGCAAGTTGAAATAATGTCCAAATACTCCCTCACACGATGATGACAGTACATCGCATAATGCTATTGTCGGCAATCGCCGCAGGAGCCATATCCATGTCGGCCGAAAACTTCGACCTTGTGATTGTCGGCGCCACCCCCGGCGGAATCATGACCGCCGTCGAAGCCGCGCGCATGGGCAAATCATCAGTGATTCTCGAGCGCACAGGCCACATAGGCGGCCTGCCCGCAAACGGCCTCGGCGCCACCGACATAGCCACACGCGGCGCCACGACAGGACTGTTCTCCGAGTTTACTGAAGCCATAAAGCAGTACTATATCGACACTTACGGCGAAAACTCTCAACAAGTGAAAGACTGTAGCGACGGCTTCCATTTCGAACCGTCTGTCGCCGAAAAAATATTCGGCGACATGATTGCAGCCGAAGGAGCGTGGATCGACGTACGCATAATGCGGCAGTTCAACTTCTCCACCGGCGACATCACCATGACCGACGGCGGACGCCGCATCAGCTCCATCAGAGTGGTCAACCGCCTCAGCGGCGAGGACGAACACTACGAAGGCCGCATATTCGTCGACGCAACCTACGAAGGCGACCTCGGTGCAGCAGCCCGCGTACCCTTCCGCATAGGACGCGAAGCCGCATGGGAATTCAACGAACCCGGAGCCGGTCGCACCTATGAATACTGGAAATCGGCTCCCGCCGAAGGCAGTACCGGCGAAGCCGACAATGCCGTGCAGGCCTACAACTACCGCCTGTGCCTGACACGCGACACAACACAGCTGATACCGTTCTACAAACCCGAACGCTACGACCGAAGCGAATACGAATCGCTCGTCGAGGACGTATGGACAGGACGCCACACATGGAAAGCCATGCGCGACGTAACACCCGAGATGATGGAACGCAACCGCCGACACCTGCTTGACGGAGGCGAACGCTCCATCACCCCATGGGACAGCTGGGGTATAGAAAAACTCGTCACCGTCAACACCGAGCCAAACGGCAAAACCGACGCAAACAACCAGCACGCCGCATTCATATCCACCGACCTGCCCGAAGAAAACTGGCCATGGCCGACAGCTTCATGGGAATGGCGCGACCGCTTCGCACGACGCCTACGCGACTATACTCTCGGCCTCTTCTGGTTTGCCGCCACCGACACAGCTCTGCCTCCGCAGTTCTGCCGCGAGATACGCCGATGGGGACTCTCGGCGCAGGAGTACAAAGACAACGGCAACTTCCCGCGCCAGGTCTACGTGCGCGAGGGACGCCGCTTCGAAGGCATGTACTTCTTCACGGCCAAAGACGCACTGCCCGTGACAGAAGGCGGCCGCCCTCCTGTACACTCCACAAGCATCACTGCCAGCCACTACGCCCTCGACTCCCACGCCGCACGAAAACGCGAGAGCGGACGTGTGCATCTCGACGGATTCATCAGCTACCCCACCGCGGTTTATACCGTGCCATACGGCGTGATCGTTCCCAAAGAAGTCGAAAACCTCCTGCTGCCCGTACCCGTCAGCGGCTCGCACATCGGATTCTCAACCCTGCGCATGGAACCCTGCTGGATGGCTCTCGGCCAGGCCGCAGGTGCCGCCGCGGCGATAGCCATCGACCGCGGCACGACGGTGCAGGCAGTCCCCGTCGACGCCCTGCAGCAACGTCTGCTCGACGAAAATGCAACCTTGATCTACTTCGACGACATGCGCCCCGGCGACCCCGGATTTGTCTATGCCCAGAAACTCGGTCTACAAGGCAAAATCCCCGGCTGGTCGGCACAAAAAAAGGATTCTGCAAAATCCTTGCATAAAAAATAGCCTCCTTTTACAGAATATTTGCATACTAATGGCAGATTATTCTACATGATATTATTATCCGGTAATTAATTTTGCATAAAACATCCATGAAAATTTTCAACCAATAAATCTATTTATATGAAAAAATTTTTCCTTTTAGCTACGTCGGCGCTGATCGCCACAGGAGCATTCGCTCAAGAAGCCGAAAGCAATTCTCCTTATGTCATAAATGTAAGCTGCACCGAACCGGCAGATCTCGCAGGCTCCTATACGGTAGCGATGAGCGATACAGGTGCAAAAAACGGCGAATTTCCAATCTATTCCGGTACATTCAATCTTGACGAAGTCACAACGACAAAAGCTGCAAAATATTTCTTCTCCATCACGGATCTGAATAATCCTGACGAAACAAAAAATACCATAAAATATAATGCCGGGAATAGCTATCTGATTCAACCCAACACAGGTTCACGCACTATCACATTCAGCCTGTACAGCAATGCAAAAGGGCTTCAGGTGGCATGGAGCATATCGTCTTATGGTCTTTCCGACGCCAACCGCCGTGCGCTTGCATATTTCCCGGGAAGTACAAGCGGTGAATCCTGTTCCGCCTATTTCAACAATGCACTTGATAACGCTCAGTTCAAAGGCATGCAGGGCAACAAGGGTTCAACAATAAACTACATAGTCGGTTCAAACGCTGACATATTCACTTTCACCCCCAATCAGAAATGGCCTGCAGGAATCTACAAAACCACATTAGACTACAAGACTATGAACTTTTTCGTAGAGCCTGCAAGCAACATCGACGTAGAGATCAAAGACTTCTGCACATTTGTGGCTCCTGCCGACGTCAAACTGCCGAACGAAGTTGAAGCATTCACGCTGAAATATAATCCTGAAACGCCTGAAGTACTCGATGCCGTAAAAATCGAGGGACAGATTCTGGCTGCCAACACTCCTGTTGTTCTCAAAGCATCAGTAAACGGTGTCTACACATTGGAAATTACAGGAACCGCATCCTACACACTCGGAACTGAAACCACTCCGACATTTATCAACGACGCAACGACCGAACACAATGTCCTCGTAGGTGTATTCCAGCCCCATAACATTATAGACGGTACCGAAAATAACGGAGTATATCCTTTTGAGAACGGTACATTCAACCTCTGGGACGACAAAGACAGCACCGACGGCAAAGGCAAAGTCACAAAATGGCAAATCGTATACCCATTTACCGCCTACGCAGCCTTGCCTGCCGACGTAACCGAAAGACCTGAAAACCTCAGCGTCAAATTCCCCAAAAATACCGAAACGGGCGTCGAGAACGTAATACTCGGCAACGAAGAAGCCGGTCAGGCATACAACCTCTTCGGAATGCCCGTCGACGAAAGCTTCAAAGGTATCGTTGTTCGCAACGGTAAAAAATACATCCAAAGGTAAAAACAGATTAGGTTAGTGAAAATTGATGAACAAGCCCGGGATCGGCGAACCCGACTGTGACTGCCGGACAATGGTTCCGGGCTTAAACAACAAAATAAACCGACCGCTGCAATACCATGATATAAAAGATATAAAAAACAATTAAACTAATAAATCCAAATATGAAAACTTCTACTCGAATTCTCTCTCTCGCCTCAATGGCTATCATCACTGTCACCGCTGGCGCACAGACTCCCGACACTCCCCCGACAATCAAATGGGATCCGTCCGATGTGGCTGTAATTTACGCCTCTGACCAAGAAAAATTCTTCGAAGTATTCCGTGACTCACAGGGCAATCCCGCAAACGCATGGACACTTCCCGTATGGGGACAGCAGTGCGTCATAAGCGACGACGAATGCGGCGACGGTGCTGCCGTGCGCATCGACAACCTCGACTTCCTGCCTCTGCAATTCCAGGCCACCGTCGACATCAGCGACTATCGTTTCTTCCATTTGGATCTTTGGGCACAGAACGACGACCAGATCTGCATCAAATTCCAGAACTGGTGGCCCGGCGAATCTTTTGTTACTGAAATATTCGACCTCAAAGGCGGAGAATGGAAAAGCATCGACATCGATCTTGACCGCGCTGACTTCACATGGGAAAAGAAAAACGAGATTCCCCAACACTGCATCAACGTACTCCAGTTCGGCGGTGAAGCTCTCCCCAACGACTACCCCCACTCTCCCGTAATCTACCTCACAAACATCATGGCCCACAACGATGCATCCGTGCTCGGTGGTGCGGGCATAGGCAACGTAGCCGTCGACACAGATGCTGACGACACAGTCTACAACCTCTTCGGACAACCCGTCGACAAAAGCTACAAAGGCATTGTCGTAAGCAAAGGCCGCAAATTCGTACAGAAATAATCTATTCCAAGTCCTGAAACCCGAAACGCTGTGTCGCGACTGACACAGCGTTTTCTTTTTTCATAACCGCAGTAAACGATAAATAGAACTTATCGATTTCCTATTAATGATTATTAATTTGTTTTATCCATAGTATTAATTACCTTTGCATAGGTAAATCTGTTATATGCAAACATACGATAACATATATTTTGACTCTTCTAACGAAAGCGACTGGTTATACAATATAGCGATAGCTTATACAAAATACCGGCAGCAATGTTTACGCCTGAATATAATGTTGTCGTTCTCTCCGTCCATAAACCGTCAGACATTGGGACCATTACATTTGGTAACACTGGCATGCCTCATTCATTATCTTGACAGCAAAGGATATATTGTATCTATGGATACGTCCAACACCG
>ERZ778515.136-NODE-136-length-64785-cov-5.992847_pt1 | contig 64785 bp, 70 predicted proteins | sample MGYA00510343_ERZ778515 | MGnify/ENA primary metagenome ERZ778515 (study PRJEB29527, sample SAMN07138965) | mouse gut metagenome | material: feces | host: mouse | place: China:Nanjing | collected 2016-01-25 ...
CTAGAAGTGCACACTACTTACAAAAAAATCAACAATTGAAGAAATAACGAATCTGAAGAACTTTAACCTGCAGCAGGGCGTAGTGCAGGAGGAATCGGAAGGGCAGGAAACGCCGGCATATACCGGCCTGCAGAAGTGTATCATTGATTTTTTCCGTGGCAGGGAAAAAAGGGAAACCCTGAATGAAGTAATGAAGACAGGACTGGAAAACGGACAGGCGGAAGAAACTGTGCGGCAGCAGGCGGAACTGATTAACCCGTCAGAATTTGCCAGCCACGCAAAAGGACTGGTGTACCTGTTTTTGTATGAATATGACAGGGGCGTGTCGTATAAAAACATTACCAACAACACCATAACCAGAATGACGTGGAAGGAATTTGTGGCTGAAATCACAGGGATATACGGCAGCAGTTACGGGCCGGACACATGGCAGAATTTCTACGGCCCCGTGGAGGATGCCGCGGATGGGGAAGAGGAACCGGAAAAGCCGGAAAATACTGAAACAGAGGGCTGTGCGACGTCGCACAGAGAGGAAACCCCTGAAGAGGATAAAGACGGAGAAAGGGAGGATCGGGAAGAAGGCGGAGAGGGACCGGAAACGGGCACTCCGGAAGCCGTGGACGCGGAACCGGTACAGGACGAAAACCCCGAAAGCGGTGAGCCGGAAAAGCAGCATGGAAACGAAGCAGACGGACAGAATACGCATGAGGGGACAATAACAGAAAACCCATACTATAAGCTGCAGGAAGAGGCAGCAGCCGCGGCAGAGACAGTGGCGCACCTGCTGAAATTACATAAGCATATCCTGATTGAGGATACGGAAATGCGGCGGATTAAGGGCGGGATAGCAAAACTGTCAGCACTGGTGGAGCAGATGGAACAGCTTGGGGAGGAAAACACAGTGCGACGGGCAGATGGACCTTGAAAGTTTTTGGGCGGAAGCAGCGCAGGAAGAGGAGCAATGAAAAGCATAATGCATGACAGGAAAGACGGCACCTGTTACCTGTGCATGAAACTGCACGGGGACTACAGCCGGAAAAGCGTACTGCAGGAGCACCACGCCATTGGCGGTACGGCAAACCGAAAAAAATCAGAAGAATACGGACTGAAAGTATACCTCTGTCCGCCTCATCACTTAAATGGCTTGAGCTTAGAGGCGGTACACCGCAATGACAGGATACGGCGGTACGTGGAAGTAGCGGCACAGGCGGCATTTGAAAGACACTTTCCGGAGGAGGATTTCAGGGAGGTCTTTGGCAGATATGCTTCATGGGAGCAGGAAACGGAAGAAAAGGCGGTGCGGCAGCAGTCATGTGAAGAGGGCTTCTGGCAGCAGGCGGACGGGTTTACCACAATCGGAGAACTTCTTCCGCTTCCGGACTGCCTGAAGGATTGAAAGAAAGGAAAACAAAGATGGGAAGGGAATTACCAATACTTTTTAACACGGACATGGTCTGTGCGATACTGGACGAAAGGAAGACGGCTACAAGGCGTATATGCAGGGACGGGAATGATTACAGCGTACCGGACATGCAGTTCTTTGACGCCGAAAAGCGTACCTATGCGGTACATAATTATGCAGACAAAGAACACAGGGAAAGTGTAAGCATTGCGGAAAGAACCTGTCCGGTCTGCCCTGATGATATCCTCTATGTGCGAGAAACATGGGCGTTTCAAGGTTGCATTGAGTGCATGTACCAGTCGGAAGACGAATCCTGTATGCTTGGTAAAATGTCAACAATCCACGAGGACAAGGACGCAGAATCAGAGGGCTGCTACATATATCGCGCTGGACATCCGAACCCTGAGAGAATTGTCTGGCGCCCGTCAATCCACATGCCAAAGGCAGCGGCGCGGATATGGCTGCGTGTAACATACGTAACAGCGGAGCGCCTGCAGAACATGACCCTTGATGATTTTTTAGACGAGGGAGTGGTGCTGAGACCGGAGGCATTTAACGACCCTGAAAACGCATACTGGCAGGCACGGGATATCTTCAGGGGCATATGGGACAGCACAATACCCAAGGCAAAGCAGCAGGAGTACGGCTGGGACGCAAATCCGTTGGTATGGGCGATAAAGTTTGAGCGGTGTGAAAAGCCGGCAGCAGGAAGGAGGCAGAACCATGGACTACGGGAAAATATTAATGAAATATCGTAAAAGACGTGGAATGACGCGTAAGGAGCTGGCGGAGAAGGCAGGAGTCACGGAAAGGGCTGTCGCTTACTGGGAAAAGGGAAAGAGGCACATGACCCTTTTAAGTGCAGACAGGGTTTTCAAAGTATTAGATGTGAGTATAACAATAGGCGCATAAAAGCAGTTTTTACTGGAGGGATAATATGACAAGGGAAATTTTATTCAGAGGAAAACATAATCATGTTTCATCACAAAATGAACACCTTGACGGAACATGGGTGCATGGGTATTTGTGTAATGAAAACCATATCTACTCACCAGAATCAGAAGGCGAACTTTTGATAGACCCTGAAACCGTCTGCCAGTATACCGGCAAGACAGACAGAAACGACAGGAAGATTTTTGAGAATGATATCTGTAAATTAATTGCAGATGATGATGAGTTGTATCAGATTCAGTGGGACGAAGACACAGCCAGATATGTCTTAATCCAATTTGGCAGTATAATGGTCGACTTCGATTTCCTCAGCGCTGATGATATTGAGGTTATCGGCAACATTTTCGACAATCCGGAACTGATGGAGGAGAGCTGAGAACATGGAGAGATTAACAGAATGTGTTGGTTTTCAGAACGGAAAACCAATTTTTAAGACAAAGATTGATATGCGAAAGATGGGAGCTGTAGACAAGCTTAAAAATGCATTGGGTGCATACGAGGACTTAGAGGAACAGGGAAAACTCATAAAACTGCCCTGTAAGGTAGGGGACAGGGTATATGTCAGGACACAGTCCGGCAATTTAGCAGAGGGGGAAGTCAGGGATTTTTCGTATTTTCTTACCTGCGGCTTCTGTGTTGTGGTTACATCAACAGCATTTGATAAACAGCACATACCCTTTTCGGAATTTGGAAAAACAATATTTATCAGCGAACCCGAAGCGGAAGAGGCGTTACAAAGAAAGGAGGCGGGGAAAGCGCATGAGAAAGAAAAAGAACAGCCAGAAACTGAATGACTATGCAAATGCGGCAGCAGGCATGACATACGGACAGAAGCAGGCGGCAGAATACGCGAAGGCGGTGATAGTGAAACCTGTGCCTGCCGGCTGCCGGAAAGCAGGGGAATTTACCCGTAAGAAATGGGAGGAGGATTTGTAGGTGGATAAACTGGAGAGGATAGGGAAGCAGGCCAGGTATGACGATATGATAAAGCCGCCGTCTGAGTCTGCAGTAGCTGTAGGAAACCGCAGACCGGTATACATAAACTACACACCGGAGGGAAGGAAAAAGGAGCCATGCGGCAGCAGTCATGGCAGGACATGCCAGAAAAAGAAGGAGGAATCAAATGAGTAAGGTATACATACGCAGTCAGGACAGGGAACAACTGGTTCTATTTGGAGAAGGGCTTAGTTCTATTCATTACATGTATAAGCCTGAAATTCCTTTGGGCGAAAATGCAAAGATAGAGGAGCAGCATGCTGTAGTTGCGACGGGGAATAATGCAGTAAATCGTCTTGGAATTTATGAAAGCAAAGAACGCTGCCTTGAGATTCTGGACGAAATACAGAATGAGTGTGGAAAGTATTATAAATCAATCAGTAGCCTGAACATACCGGATATGCTGTTTAATATGCCATCGGTGTATCAAATGCCAGAGACATAAGGCGTTTCCGGCAGCAGTCATTTACATATTTGTTTAGCATTTATATCACGGAGCCCGTGGCGGCGGGGCAATACGCCGCCGGAAAGGAGGACGGCATTGACAAAAAAACAGCTTGAACAGTATAAAAGCAAGAAAGAAGAAATCAGGGAACTGGAAGCCTATATCAGCAAACTCGGCAGCAGTGAAAGTCTGATGGGCAGCAGTACTGTATTTGATTACCGCTCCGGCTATCCGCAGCCGCAGGCTGTAGTGGGGGTGGATAGGGCGGAGTACTGGAAGAGAAAAGAGAAGTATGAGAAAAAAATACAGGAATTAAAGGCGGATTGTGAAGAGGCAGAGCGGTTTGTGGAAGGCATAGAGGACAGTCTGACACGCAGGATATTCCGGATGTATTTTCTTGAAGGGGCACGTCAGGAAGACATAGCGGCAGCAGTCCATATACATCGGAGCAGAATTTCTAGAAAAATTTCTGATTTTTTAAAAAAAGCACACAAAGCACAAAAAGAGATGGTATAATAAAAAATAGAGGAACCAGCAGAAAATTCCCTTTATGCTAAAAACCTCCTTTATGAAGACGTCCGCATTGCCGCAGGCGTCTTTTTGATACGAGGAAATCGTGAGGACAGAAAAAAGTAGCCGCCAACTACTACCAATAGTTGACGGCTGAATGAAAATTTAGCTATTGCTTAGGGTAGCCGCTACTGTGGCTTCCCTCTTTTTGTACCTGCAATATACCATACAGGCTTTGTTTTTGCAAGTAAAAAACAGAAAGGAAGGCGGGACTTATGGCACTTACAGAATGTCAGAAAAAGTTTGTAGATGAATACCTGATTGACCTAAACTCGACAAGGGCATATAAGGCTGCCTATCCAAATGTGGTGAAGGATGAAACAGCAGCGGCAGCAGGCGCAAGGTTGTTAAGAAATGTTAAGGTTAGTGAATATCTTGCGAAACGCATGAAAGACAGGGAGAGGCGGACAGAAATCACACAGGACAAAGTATTGAATGAGCTGGCGGCAATTGCTTTTTTAAACGCGTCTGATTATGCAAAAGTAATAGAGCGGCAGGCAGTTTTTATTACAGAAGAAGGAAAAAGACAGCCCCTTTTTGATGAAAATGGAAAACCGCTGATGGTGAGTGAAGTGAAACTGGCGCTGACGGACAGCCTTTCCATGGAGCAGCAAAAAGCGATTTCCGGAATTAAGCATGGAAAAAACGGTATAGAAGTCTCAACCTGTGATAAAGTACATGCGCTGGAACTGCTGGGAAGGCACCTCGGACTATTTAAGGATAAGGTAGAAGTATCAGGTATAGAAGGTGAAATGTCGAAATTGGATGACCTGATAAAACAGATGAACGGACAAGGCGGGTGATGTCTGCGTGAGCGGAGAAAGACTGCTTTTATCAAAGAAGTATAAGTCATTCATCAAATGTTCTGCCCCAGTTGAATTTTTGGAAGGGACTACCTTCGCAGGCAAAACGACGGTAGGCCTCTTCAAATTCATGCTGAAGGTGGCGGAAAGCCCTAAAAAACTGCATATCATGGCAGCGGCGGATACAGGGACCGCGGAAAAGAACCTGATACAAAAGGAATTTGGCATTACTGATTTGTTCGGTGTGTTAGCGGAATATAAGGGAAACGGCACAAGGGAGCTGAAACTGCCGCATATCCTTTTCCATACGTCAGGTGGCGATAAAATTATCCTGATTATGGGATATGGAAACAAAGAAAAGTGGAAAAAGGCTCTTGGTGGGCAGTACGGCTGCCTGTTTATTGACGAAATAAACACGGCAGACATAGAATTTGTCCGTGAAGCTTCCATGCGGTGTGATTACTTCATGGGTACACTTAATCCGGATACGCCGTCACTACCTGTATACAAAGAATACATCAACCACAGCAGACCCCTGCCTGAATACAGAAACGACGCACCGGCAGAACTTAACAATATGCTTTCCGAAGAACCAAAACCTGGCTGGGTGCACTGGTTCTTTTCTTTTGAGCATAATCTGGGCGCAAGCCCTGAAAAGATAGCACATGTAAAAACGACAACCCCGAAGGGGACAAAGATTTGGAAGAATAAGATAATGGGTCTGCGCGGGCGTGCAACGTGGCTTGTTTTTGGCATATTTGACAGCCGGAGGCATGTGGTGACACGCCAGTATGCCAAGAACCTGATTCGGAGAGAGAATGACAGAGAGCAGAAAGAATGGTTCGTGATATTCAGTTCCGGACTGGATACGGCGTACTCCCAGAAGAGCCCCGATACCATAGCCATGAGTTTTATCGGCATTACCAATTTGGGGCGCTGTTTCGTGCTGGAGGAACGGGTGTATAACAATGCAGAAATCGGCACACCCATAGCTCCATCGGACACAGTCGTCAATTATATTGCCTTTCTGGAACGCTGCAGGAAAGAGTGGGGATTTGCAAGAAACACGTTTATAGACAGCGCAGACCAGGCAACCATAACGGAGTTTGAAAAGTATAAACGTACACACCCTGCCTGCCTGTATATGTTTAATAATGCATATAAGAAAGTAAAAATCATAGACAGGATAAACTTACAGCTCGGCTGGATGGCATTTGACGATGAGACAGGAAAAGAACCTGTCTTTTTCATTGTGGAAGGCTGCAGCAACTATGCAGGTGAGCTGGAAACCTACAGTTGGGACGAAGAAAGAGACAATGTACCTGAGGATGGGCACGACCACCTGATAAACAGCGTCCAGTACGGGTGGATTCCGTACAGGGAGAAAATCATAGACAGGGAGAAAAAATGAAATGAGGTTGATTAATAAAATGGCTGACACAATCAGAAACGGGCTTCGTAGTTTCCTACAGATAACACCGCCGCAGCAGACTGTGTTTCAGGTGGCAGAGCAGACGGATTACTATGGTAATGCCGCCATAAACCGTATCTGGGCAAGGGGCGACGCAAGCGAGATACAGGACATGTATAAGTTAATGCCGGGTACGATAAACAGAGTACGGTTCTGGGCAGCAGTGCCCACAGAGGGAAATGACATCAATAAACTGCATACAGGGCTGCCGAAACTCATGCGCAGGGTACTGACAGACATCGTAATTTCCGATATGGGGGAAATATCCGTAGATGGGAAATGGGAAAGCATATGGGCTGACATAGCAGAAGACAGTGAGTTTGAGGATATTCTGGAGGAGGCACTCGGGGAAATTCTGACTGTGGGTGACGGCGCCTTCAGGATAGTTTTGCAGCCGGAGCTTAGCGAGCTTCCCATCATAGAATTTGTCTCTGGTGACTGTGTGGAATATGTCACCGAGCGCGGAAGGCTGAAAGAGATTATATTCCGGACTGTCTATGCCAAAAAGGAAGGGACCTTTACGCTGGAGGAACATTACGGAAGGAATTACGTGCGTGCTGAACTGCTGAAGGACGGCAGACCGGTATCGCTGGATACCATAAAAGACACGAAATTACTAAATGCAGAGGTTACTTTTGAAGGCGGCTTTATGATGGCGGCAAGGTTTATGGCGTTTAAGTCGGATAAGTATACGGACAGGGGCGCCTCCATATTTGACGGGAAGGCAGATGCCTTTGACAGCCTTGACGAATCATGGAGTCAGTGGATGGATGCCCTCAGGCGCGGGCGTTCCCGTGAGTATATTCCGGAAAATATGCTTCCTGTTAATCCGAAAACAGGGGAAATACAGCCGCCTAACGCGTTTGACAACGCGTACATAAGGGTAAGCCGGTCAATGCAGGAAGGAAGCAGCGAAGAAATAGAAGTGAAACAGCCGGCAATACCGCACGACAGCTATCTGGCTACCTACAGCAACGCACTGGACCTTGCGCTGCAGGGTGTCCTGTCACCGAGCACGCTCGGGATTGACATCAAAAAACTGGATAATGCCGAAGCGCAGCGGGAAAAGGAAAAAGTAACGCTGTACACACGCAATAAACTTGTGCAGGCTATCCAGAAGACGGTGCCGAAAGTGGTGGACATTGCATTAAAATCCTACATGACGTTACATAAAATGCCGCTTGAAAAAGTAACTGCAGAAGTGGCATTCGGCGAATATGCGAACCCTTCTTTTGAAAGTCAGGTGGAAACCGTGGGAAAAGCCAAAACGCAGGGCATTATGTCAACGGAGGCGTGTGTGGACGAAATGTATGGTGATTCAAAAGACGAAAACTGGAAGCTTACAGAGGTGGCACGGATAAAGGCAGAACAGGGTATTGTGCAGGCTGATGAGCCGCACGTCAGCATGGACGCGGAGGGCTTCAGTGCAGGATTCGGAGGATAATAGATGGCAGAGGATTACGACATCGCGGCAGCAGTCAGGAGAATAGAAGACGAAGTGATTGCCTCCATGATACGCAACCTCGACCACCACAGGGCGGAGGAGGACAAGGAAGGTATCAACTGGGAGCAGTGGCAGGTAAAGCAGCTTGCGGCTCTGGAGGAATACAAAAAGCGCAATGCGGAAAAGTATGGCGATATTTTTGATGACATCAACGCCCGCATAGAGTCTCTGATTAAAATGCAGCGTGCCGCAGGGCATGCTGCGCAGGAGGTTGCCATTCTTAAGGCATTACAGAAAGGCGCAAAACTGAAAAAGGTATCAGGAAGGCAGGCGGAAATAAGCGCCCGCTTTTTTCTTGCCAATGACAGGAAAATAAATGCCCTGATACAAGCGACCAAGGCAGACCTGCAGAAAGCAGAATATGCAATCCTGCGCATGGCAAACGACCAATACAGGAAAGTCATCTTTGACGCGCAAATGTATGCTGCTTCCGGCGCCGGTACCTATGAAAGCGCAGTTGACATGGCAACAAAGGATTTTCTCCGCGCCGGCATTAACTGCGTGGAATACAGCAATGGGGCACGCCATACAGCTTCTGACTATACGGACATGGCAATCAGAACGGCAAGCAAGCGGGCATATCTGACAGGTGAGGGTGAGAGCCGCAGGGAGCGCGGTATCACAACCGTGATTATGAACAAGCGCGGCAATGCCTGCCCGAAGTGCCTGCCGTTTGTAGGCAAGGTGCTGATAGATGATGTATGGAGCGGCGGTAGCAGCCGTGACGGTCCTTATCCTTTGATGTCGACCGCAATAGCCGCAGGGCTTTATCATCCACGTTGTAAAGACATACATTCCACATACTTCCCGGGTATCAGCACGCCGCCGGATGACGTATTCACCAAGAAGGAATTGGCGGATATTGAAGCAAAGGCGAAGAAGGAATCAGACAGGCAGAATGCAAAGCGGCAGGCGGAGAGCTGTGACCGGCTTGCCAAGTATTCCTTGGATGATAACAACAGGAAAATGTATGCTGCAAGAGCGAAGGAATGGGAAAAAGTTGCAAAAATAACGGATACTGGTATAATGGAACCAGCAGGTACAAATGAGGTGGCGGATGTGCATACAGTTGGCAGGATTGACCGAAATATATACAAGTGCATAGCGGAAAAAATAAGAACGGATGAAGTTATTATCACAGATGAGAGAATAGGACATATTATAGAGCGCAGAGGAAACGAATTCTATAATAAATACCATTCAATTTTCGGTAATATTTTAAAAGACCCAGATTATATTTTTAGGGATAAACATGAAAATTCAGCTCTTGTATGTAAACGAATTGTAGAAGATAAGAAATATGTGAATATTGTCTTACGTATTGTAGTTGAAACAGATAACCCAGAATATAAAAATTCAATTCTTACGGCAATAGGAGAGGGGGAACGCCGATTCTGCCAAAGGTTAAAAAACAATGAACCACTTTACAAAAAAGAATAAAAGTGGTATTATGTACATACAATAAAAAGTGCTTTACCCGGATAATTATGTGAGGTGGTAAATTTCGTAGCGACCACACGCCGCTGGTACGACAGGGGAAACCCGAGAGATGCAGGAGGAGGCTACGCCTGCCATGTAGTTATCCGGTTTAGCAGATAGAGAATGTTGTACCACCTTGTCAAAAATGGCAGGGTGGTATTTTTATACAATAAGCGTTCTGTTGCACTGGTGCAACGGAACAATAAGAAGATATAACAAAAACGGTAATCAGGACGCCTTTTCAGGCGTTCTTTTTATATGCCCGAAGGCAGGGGATTTCCTGCGGGAAATACCCCAAAACTACACGGAGACACCGGAGCAGCAACTGGAACAGGGAGACACCCTTAAAACTGATTCTATGGTGAGACACACCTAAAACTGGAGGACAATATGCAAAACAGACTTGTAAGAAAACTGTTAAGCCCTGACGGGACGCAGGGAGGAGACACCCAGACACAGCAGAACGGAAACACACAGCAGGCCTCACAGGGAGGCAGCAGCCAGCAGAACCAGCCGCCTGCCTTTGACTATGCAAAGCTGGCAGACATTGTGGCTGGCAAGCAGACTGTGGCGGAGGATACCGTGTTGAAGAATTATTTCCGCAATCAGGGAATGACTGAAGAGGAAATGAAGCAGGCAATAGCGGTATTCAAGCAGCAGAAAGCAGCGTCACAGCCTGATGTAAAGGAGATGCAGGCACAGCTTGTAAAAGCACAGGCGGAATCCCAGCGTGCCGCCATTGAAAATGCGGCGATTATGGAAGCCGTGGGAATGGGACTGGACGCAAAGACAATCCCTTATGTCCTTAAAATGGCTGACCTGTCTGGCGCCGTGGGACAGGACGGAAAAGCAAGCCAGGAGAACATCAAAAACGCCATCAACAAGGTACTGGAGGACGTGCCGCAGTTAAAGCCGGCAGCAGCGGAAAACAAAGGCTTCCAGCTCGGCGGTGGTGGCGCACAGCAGAACACAGCAAATAAGGAGGCTCTGGAAGCGGCGTTCGGGCTGACTTAAAAACAGGAGGAATGAGAAATGCCAGTATATGATTATGCAGAACAGTTCACGGGACTGTTACAGAAAAAGTATGAGAAGGAGCTTTGCTCTGACGCGCTGACAAAAAGCAATCAGAATGTAACCTTTATCAATGCGCAGACGATTAAACTGCCGAGGCTGACAGTATCCGGCTATAAGGACCACACAAGGACACCTGGGTTCAACGCGGGGACAATGTCAAACGACTGGGAGCCCCATAAACTGGAGCATGACCGTGATATCGAGTTTTTTGTTGACCCCATGGATATTGATGAGACTAACCTTACCCTGTCCGTAGCAAACATACAGAATACTTTTGAGACAGAACAGGCAATTCCTGAAAAGGACAGTTACCGGTATTCAAAACTGCATGCGGAGCTGACTAAGCTTTCCGGCAGGATTGATACCACCGTAATCAATGCGGCAGTCTTTCTGGACGCATTTGACGAAGAAATGTCGCGCATGGACGAAAAAAGCGTTCCCGAAGAGGGGCGCATTATTTATGTCACGCCGACTATGAACAAAATCGTGAAAGCGGCGGAAGGGATTTCGCGGAATATCGTTGTTAATACGGCGTCTTCTATTAACCGCAAGGTGCACTCGCTTGATGATGTAACCATAAAGATGGTTCCAGCGGCGCGCATGAAGACAAAGTATGACTTTACAGACGGTTGTGTGGCGGCGTCAGACGCGGCACAGATTAACTGGATACTGATTCACCCGTCATGTGTGGTGTGCAGGGATAAATATTCCTACATCAAACTGTTTACCCCAGGGACGGATTCCCGCACGGCAGACGGCTACCTGTACCAGAACCGCTGCCTTGGCGACCTTTTCCTGCTGGAAAAGAAGGTAAGCGGCTGTGCAATGAATGTGACGCCGGCAGCAGGCGCATAAAGGAGGAGTGAAAGAGAATGAAGGCAACAAAAGGTAATAAAACCTATACAATCACGGAGCAGGAGCAGCGGCGGTACATAGAAGCGGGCTATGATATCCAGTCCGATTCCGGAGAAACCATTTCCTTCGGGAAAGGGCGCACCGTGCCGCTGGAGCAGTTCAATGCACTTGAGGAGAAATGCAAAAATCTTAATGCGCGTAATACAGAGCTGGAAGTCCGCTGTCATGAACTGGAAGAACTGCTTGCATCGCATGACAGTGGCGGAGAAACCAGTCAGGATTCCGGCAGCAGGGATATCAGCGACATGTCTGTGGAGGAACTCATGGCATATGCTGCGGAAAAGCAGATTGACATAGGCAAATCTACTTCGCGGGACGGTATCCTTGAAAAAATCAAGGCTGCCATGAAACAGGGTAGCTGATATGGTTTACGCGGACGAAGAGTACTATAAGACAGAATATGGCGGCAGTACCGTACCGGATAATGAGCTTACAGGTGCCCTGAAAAAAGCGTCACAGCACATAGATTCCCTGACTTTCGGCAGAATCGGAGGTCAGGAATTTTTTAACCTGACGCCTTTCCAGCAGGGTACCATTCGGGAAGTATGCTGCCTGCAGGCAGATTTCGAGTATGAAAATGCGGATATGATTAACACTGTGCTGAAAAATTATGCCATAAACGGCGTGTCCATGAGTTTCGGAGACAGTTGGAACGTTAATGTGGAGAACGGCGTGGCAATCCGCAGGGACGCCTATGCAATGCTCTGCCGCACAGGATTATGTACAAGGAGGCTGTGCAGATGAAATACCCTTGTCTGATAGACAGAAGAATGTGCAAAACACCTATCCATGCAGAACTTGACAGGGAAGGATACGGCAATAACGGGGAGCCTTTGGAGGGTATCGCCTTTGACGGGCTGTGCAATTATCAGGATAAGGCAAAAACCGTTCTGACCGCGGAGAAAAAACTGGTGGAGGTTACAGGAAGCGCCTATATACCAGGGGATATATGTCCCGAACTGCCTGTCATATCCGGAGGGCGTGTTTCCATATTTGGAGTGGAGCGCCGGATTGTGTCGGGAAGGAAGGCAAGAAATCCTGATGGGAGCGTCAATTACTGTTTACTGGAGGTGGAATAGTGGCAAATAAGAATGTGACATGCAGAATCATATTGAACCGGCTACGGATAAGTCAACTTACAAGCGCTGTGGAAAAAGCATTGGCAAATACCGCAGATGCATTACACACAGACCTTATTCAGTCTCAGACAATGCCTTTCGGGGAGTCTACCTATACTGTAGAAAAGGTATATGGGAAAAGAGGACAATTTGCGAAGAATGGAAGAGAGTATAAAGGAAAAGAGATAAAAAAGACAAAGCAAAAGGGCGGCAATTTGCAAAATGACAGCACTTTTGTGGATGTGTCAGAGATTCAAAACGGAAAAGTAAAACTTGTGTCAAGTACTCCGTATGCCAGACGGCTCTACTTTCATCCGGAATATCATTTTAATAAGTCTGAGAATCCAAAAGCAGGAGGGCGCTGGGCTGATAAATATCTGCCAGGCGGGAAAAAAGGAGATTTTGCACAAACAACCTTCAATGCGTTTTACAAACAGGAGGCAGGTATATGACGCTGACGCTTTTAAATATAGCAGATTATCTTCCGGCACTGGGAATCGTGGACAGGAGCCATATATACTGTGGTAAAATGCAGGACAAAAAGGAAAGGTGTATAGGCGTATATAATCTTTCCGGCTCACGCGAAAAGCGGGAGACCATAGGAGGCGACCAGAACAGTTCTTATCGGGTGAAGCCGGTTAGCCTGCTTGTCCACTGGGATAAATCGTCAGAACGGACGGAAATCGCTGCTGACAGATTGTATGAGGCTGTAGGGAATATCAAAAATGCTGATATGAGCGGGAAGAGGGTATTGTTTACCAGACTGCTTACTGACAACCCTGTAGATGTCGGCATGGACGACAATGACGTATATGAAATGGTTATAGAAGCAGAATTTTACTATGAAAAGAAGGAGATAAAGGAAAATGAAGTATAATTTGCAGTTTTTTGGCGGCGAAGGCGTGCATCCTGTAAATGCGATAACCTTTGGCGTCAACCCGAACGGCAGGACAGGCAATGAGTCCATCGTTGTAAAGGACGCGGAAAGCCTTAGCATAGCCATTGACAACAATATAGACGAATGGGACGCCATGGATGCAGGCGGCTGGAAGCGCAGGCTGATGACGGCAAAATCCATCACCATAAGCATGGGCGGAAAGCGTAACTATGGAGACCCCGGCAATGACTATGTAGCTTCGCTGTTCATGAAGAACGGGCAGGCGTGCAATTCCATATTCACGGTTACATTCCCCAATGGGGATAAACTGGTAATGCCGTGCGTCATCAGTGTGACAAGCCTTGGAGGAGAGGCAACTGCCACGGGTGCACTGGAATGGGAAGCACAGTCAGACGGTATACCGTCTTACGTTGAAGCAGACACTGAATAAACCTAAGGGAGCGGGAGAACCGCTCCCTTTTTACTGCAGTTCCCCGCGTGGGAATGTGACAAACAAGGAGGATTATATGGGACAGATTATTGACATATCAAAGAAGATTACAAATGAGCTGCCGATGGTGCAGATTACGGAAGAACTGGTAGTTACGGTCAAGAACCGGAAAAACGACATCATGAACATGCAGGCAATGATACAGGAGGAGCAGCGGAAGGCAGAGAAAGGTGACGGGCAGTTTAACGAGATTAAGATGATAGAAAAGTCTCTGAAAATGCTTGTGGGTGAAAAGGCGGCAAATGAAATAGAAGCGATGGACCTGCCTCTTCCTGATTATAAAACAGTTTATACGGCGGTTATGGCGGCAGCTACAGGCAGCAGCCTCGAGGAAGTGGAGAAATTGTTTCGTTGAGACAAGAACAGATGATTATTATGACCTGTACGACGATTATGACCTGATAGAGGCTTCCTTTGCGCAGCAGTATGGCATAAGGCTCAGGCGGGAAAATGACATGCCGTGGAGTGAGTTCTGCACGCTGCTTTCGGGGCTTCTGCCGGATACGCCCCTTGGAAAAGTTGTAAGCATACGGGCGGAAAAAGACAGTAAAGTGCTGAAAACCTTCACGAAGGAGCAGAAAAAAATAAGGAGCGACTGGCAGAGAAGGAAGATGCAGAAAATCAAGGAAAATCCTGCAGCATATAAGGCGTACATAGACGACTTTCAGGCATTTTGCAAGAGTGCGTTCGGTGGAAAATAGTGAAAAGAGGTGGAATAGTTGGGAACTGAAGCCGGCGAAATATATTTGGGTTTAAATATCAATCAGGACCCATTTAAAAAACAATTAGGTGGATTGGCGAGAAGTGCGGAAAAAGAAGTTTCTAATGCTTTTAAGCCTATTGAAAAGCAAATAACGGGACTTGCAAAAAAAATGCAAATGCCGACAGTCAACGCCTTTAAGTCGTTAGGAAAATTAGTGGCAGGAGCGTTCTCAATAGGACTGATTACAAATTTTACGAAATCCTGCCTCGATTTGGGTTCTGACCTGACAGAAGTACAGAATGTGGTGGATACCACGTTTAAGACCATGAGCGGCTCTGTTAATGCCTTTGCTGAAAGTGCCATGGTGAACTATGGCATGTCGGAAACCCTTGCAAAGCAGTATATCGGTACTCTGGGCGCCATGTCTAATTCAATGGGCTTTTCGGAGCAGGCGGCCTATGATATGGCGGCATCCGTTACGGCACTCACGGGCGACGTGGCGTCCTTTTATAATCTGTCAACAGATGAAGCATTTGACAAACTGAAATCCATATGGACGGGGGAAACAGAGACATTAAAGAGCATAGGCGTGCTGCTGACGCAGACGAACTTAGACCAGTATGCGCTGAATAATGGGTTTGGTAAGACGACGGCAAGCATGACCGAGCAGGAAAAGGTAATGCTGCGCTATCAGTATACCATGTCGGCATTGGCGGACGCCTCCGGCGATTTTGCAAAGACTTCCGGAAGCTGGGCAAATCAGACACGAATCCTTTCCCTGCGGTTTGACGCGCTAAAGGCGACACTGGGGCAGGGTTTTATTAACCTGTTCACTCCTCTTATCCAGCTTATCAATACGCTGATGGCAAAACTGCAGGCGCTGGCGCAGCAGTTTAAGGCATTTACGGAAATGATTTCCGGCAACAGGGGAGGAAACGGCAGCAGTACAGCTATAGAGGGCGCGGCACAGGATACGGAAAAACTGGTATCAGGGCTGGGCGGTGTGACAGGCGCGGCTAAGAAAGCAGCAAAGGCGGTCGGTCTTATCAGCGTGGATGAGCTGAATGTGCTTCCAAGTGCGGCAAATGCCGCAGGCGGGGGAGCAGGAGGCGTATCCGGAGGAGCGGCAGCAGATTTCGGCAGTATTAACACGGCGGCTGCAAAAACAGACGGCATTGTGGGGGAGATTGACGGGAAAGTATCAAGCCTCCTGAAAAAGATAGAGCCACTGACAAGTGCGTTAAAGAGGCTGTGGAACGGCGGGCTTGCAAAGCTGGGAAAATTCTCCGCCACGGGGCTGACGGATTTCTATAACAACTTTTTAAAGCCTCTTGGTAAGTGGGCGTTTGGTACGGAAGACAAGGGCTTTACCCGCCTGATAAATATTATCAACGAGGATTTAAACGGGGTAGATTGGGATACCATCAACAAAAACTTAAGCGATTTTTGGACTGCAATCGAACCGTATGCGGAAAATTTCGGTGAAGGGCTGATAGATTTCTTTGAAATCATGTCTGACGTTTCATTCAGTATCTTCGAGTTTTTGTTTGGCGAGGGCGGAGCCCTTGTAAAAATGACGGACTGGCTGAACAGTAACGACCCTGAAACGGCAAGGAGCTGGGGATTTGCCCTTGGAGTGCTGGCGACATCTTTGTTTGCTTATAAAAAAATAAAGAAGGCTGTCACAGTACTGGAATCGCTCTTTTTGACGTTAAGTAAGTCGCCGCTGGCAGCAGGTGCAGCCTCTTCCATTTCTTCCCTCGGAAGTGCCCTGACGTCGTTAGGCGGGATAAAAGGTCTTATGACAATGGACCTTGGGACCATTCTAGGCGCCGGTACGGCAACGGAAATCGGGCTTACCATAGGAGCTGGGGTGCTCGGCGGCATAGCTGCCGCATTCGCCGGTTTTGAGGGCGGAAAGGCGTTAGGCAAACTATTATTTCCGGAATCTGCGGACTACTACGACAATTTCTCATGGTTTGGTGACGGAGGATTTTTTACTACCATCGCAGACTGTATCAGCAACGGTGATGCCGCTATCCTGTGGGACGCCTTAAAAGACATGATTGCTGATATCGGGTCCAAATTGGGCGGGCTGTTTGCCGGTATCTGGGACGGTATATCAGGCTTCTTTGGCTGGATATGGGGCGGGCTGATCGGACTGCTGGGAAACATCTGGAACGCTGTTACCGGCTTTCTTGGTAATATCTGGAATGGCATTACTGGATTTTTTGGAAATATATGGAACGGCATTACCGGTTTTTTAGGTAACATATGGAACGGAATCACCGGATTTTTCGGGAACATATGGAATGGGATTACCGGATTAATCAACAATGTCTGGAACAGTGTTACCGGATTTTTTACCGGTATCTGGAATGGCATTACGGGTTTGTTCCTTGACATTGCAGGAGGGATAGCGTCATGGTTTGAAAACAGTATCAAGCCATGGTTTTCACTTGACAGATGGAAGAGCATGCTTGCAGCAGTACCGCAGGCATTTATACAGGCGTTTAAGGGAGCGGCAAACGGAGCCATCGGCTTTTTTAACGGCATGATTGGAGGGCTGGAGTCCCTTGTCAATGGAGCAATCAAGGGGCTGGGAAACCTGCTTAAGTTTGTTAATAAAATACCCGGCGTGAACATTGATTTTGATTCTTGGGGGATATCCCTTCCCAGAATCCCCATGCTGGCAGAAGGCGGCTATGTGGGAGCGAACCAGCCGCAGCTTGCCATGATTGGGGATAACAAGCGCCATGGTGAGATTGTAGCGCCCGAAAATAAGATGTATGAGGTTACATATAAGGCAATGCAGGACGCACTTAGGGATATTCTGGATAACCTTCCGGCACAGGGAGGGGATTCGGGCGGAGATATTATCATTCCCGTGTATATATCCAGCACAAAACTGGATGAATTTATCGTGACGGCGCAGGACAGAAGAAACTTCCGGAATGGAGGCAGATGATGAAAAGCATAATAAAATTTGGCGGCTATGAGCCTCGGGAGATAACGGAGTATTCCGTGGAGGTTTCCGATGTTGACGCCGCCGGTTCGGGGCGGTCGGAAAGCGGGGTCATGAACCGCGACAGGGTAAGGGGAGGCGACGACCCCGTTTACAAGGTAAGCGTAGGCTGTACGAACCTGACAGACAAAGATATGACAGATTTTCTTAACGCCATCAAGCCGGAATCGGTGCAGGTGGTGTTTTTCTTTGGGGAATATTTTACAAAGGAAATGTATGCCGGCAACAAAAAGGCAGAAATGAAGATTGTTGACGGTAATGAAACAAGGTGGAATGTATCAGTATCCTTGACAGGGTATTAAGGAGGTGCCATGTACAGCGTATCGGAAGCATACAGGGAAGCCATAAAAAGAAATTACAGAAGGTGTTCCCTGCGGGGTTCTGTTGAGACAGGCAGCGGTGCGGTTATACCGGTATCGGACCGCAATGTGGCAGAGGGTTCCGTCAGTGTCAGCAGCCAGTGTGTAAACCGCTCCGATTTTGAATATGGGGCGGTTTATTGTGGCGAACTGGATATGTCTATAAGAACCAGTATAGACCGTTACAGCCTTTACGGTGCCAAAATAGCATTGTGGTTTCAAATTGAGACGGATGACGGTTTGGAAGAAGTGCCCCTTGGCGTGTATTTTGCAGAGGACGTCCAAAGAAACGGGGATTGGGCGGAAATTAAGGCATATGACGCTATGTCATATCTTGACGTTGAGGTACAGGAGGATATTGTTGGCACCCCATACGAGCTTTTGTCCTTTATTTGTGAAAAATGCGGGCTGGAGCTGGCACAGGAAGAGGAAAGAATACTGGAATTGCCAAATGGGGACCGCCTGCTAAGTATTTACGCGTCCCGTGTGGACAAATACCGCGACGCGGTAGCTTATATTGCAATGCTGCTTACCTGCTTTGCCTGCATGGACAGGGAAGGGAAACTGGCAGTCCGGCAGTTTGCCGTTGATACAGATGTGCAGATTGGCAGGAACATCAGAAGCAAGACAACCATATCAGACTTCAGGACTTATTATGATGGAATGAAAGCTCGTTTCATTCAGGATAAGGTGTATAAGACCTATGGCATTGCCAAAGAAATGCCGGAGGGAGGACTGACACTGGATTTAGGGGATGTGCCTATTGTGCAGGGGCTTGAGGGAGCAAAGAGGGAAATACTGGAAGCCATGTTTGAGGTGGTGAAGGGAGTGGACTACACGCCCTATTCCGTGGATTATAATGGCAATCCGGCAATCGACCTTGGGGATATGGTACTGATTGAAAATATTAACGGTACTAGTGAGGAAATTCGGAGTATTGTTACGCATATTGAATGGAATTACAGAAACAAAAGCACAATTAAGGCCGTCGGCGGAAATCCCAAAATTACGGCGGTGAAAGAAAATGCGAACAAGCAGTTGGATAATCTGGAGGCAAGTATCAATGAAAAGGAGCTGGTTATCCACTCTTACACCAACGCCTCCGCCCTCACCATCGGCGCAGGAGAGCAGACCATCATCACCTTCAACTTTGCCACCATAGCAGACACGCACCCCGTATTCCTTGCCACCGTGCCCCTTTCCATGGGAGCGGACGGAAACGTGGCACTGCGCTACTGCCTCGACGGGGTGCAGGGTGACGTGCTCCGGCAATACCTGCCAGAGGGGGACCATTTCCTGACATTCATGAATCACTTTGCCGTGGAAAAAGACAAAAGAATCATGTTGCAGGTCACAGCAGCCACGGAATACTGCGACAGCGCGGCAAGGCGGCAGGCGGCAGACATACAGGCGCTGAAAAACTTTGCGGGTACAGGCACATACGAGCCCGTGGAAATCGACAAAAGCGTGCCGGCGGCAGGGATTGCGCGCGGCGCCATACGCGCCGTGCTGTATGCACAGGGCATGGCCGGCGAGGCGTCATGGGACGGCACCATAACCGCGGCGGAAACCATCAGGGAAATGCCCTTGCGTGCAATGCAGGTGGCAGGCACGGCAGCAGTACCCCGTGCCGCCCATGTGCCGTTAAAAAGGCAGGGCATAAGCGCCGCCGTGCCTGCACATGCATTGCGGGGGCTGCCGCTCCCTGCCGTGTCCGCAGGCGCTTCCTGCAGCACGGAGAACGCAGGATAAAAGACAAGGAGGGAAAGAAAATGCTGAAAGGCTGCGCGGAAATAGAACTGCGTGACAAACATACAGGGGAAACAAAACGCATAAAACATGAAAACATGCTCACAGACGGGCTTGCCATTGCCCTCACGCCCCAGCTTGGCAGGTATGCTTACACGACCGGGTACAAAGGAGGGTCGGGCGCACCGGAAACGGATGAAAACAAGATGAAGAATAACCGCTCCGTCATGGACCACCTGCTCGGGGGGCTCTTCCTGTTCGGGGAAACCCTGCAGGAAAGCGCGGGGAACGTGGAAATGCCGGCAGGGGGCGCCCTTATCGGGAAAGGGGGGCACAATGCCTACTCCGGCGTGGACGCCCAGCGGGGAAGCTACAACGAAAAAGAAAGCGGCATACAGGCAGACGGCTCTTACCGGCATGTGTGGGATTTTGCTACGTCGCAGGCAAACGGGACAATACGGGCGCTGTCGCTGACAACACATGTGGGGGGCATTGAGGGGGACGGGACGGCGGAATGGAATTCCGCGCAGACAAACGAAGGAGAACCCATGTACATCGCGCTGGATGGGGGGCATGGCAATCAATATGGCGCCTATATAAAATGCCCTGACGGCATGTCAGGGGATTGTTACCTGTTTGCGTCATACGCTAAAAACCGTATCTATGCCATAAAAAAACAGTATGAGATAACGTATAACAGCAGCGGTGACAACCCGCCCATGTATTTTAAAAACAGCGGGAAACTGCATGTTATGGAGTACGGGTTCCCCCTGTCAAAAATATCGCCCTTTTATGACAGCTACAACCTGTACAGGGAGCAAACACATGAGATTGAAGTGCCGGCTGCGTTTACAGAGCAGGCGGGGAAAAAGAACCCGACGCTGCGCTCCTGTGTAAGCAGCAGTTATGTCTACCTGTACATGTCCGGTGTCTCATATAAAAAAGGGGATAACATAAAACTCCTGAGACTTGACAAAAACACACTGGAGGCTTCCGTAGTATCATTCCCAAACGTATCGGAAAATAATTCTGTCTATCTGGATGTATTCACAAGCGGGGTGCATAAGACCCTGTTCCTGACGGATACACATGCATTCCTGCTTGCGCAGGAAATGGGGGAAGACAACGTATACAGGACATGGCTGTACCGTGTAAACCTGTCAGACGGCACAGACGCAGCGCGGGTGGAACTGAAGGACCCTGACGGCGGCAGCACGAATAAGCAATTTGTATTTATTTGTATAAGAGGCAGTTATATCACCATGGGGATACAACATTCAGGGAGTTACGGCAATTACTCTTATATTCCCATGCTGCTTGACCCGCAGGCGCTTAAAACAAAATACCTCAATGCGGGCCTGCTTAATATTAACAGCCAGAGAATATATCGTTATGAAAAACTGTCTGCGGGGCTTTACCTGTATGCAGATTCATCAGCGGCTGGAAATTTTAATTTTATCCCCGCCATTGACCCCTGCATGCTGATGACGGTCAACAACCTTTCCGCGCCGGTGGAAAAGACCGCAACACAGAGTATGAAGGTCACATACACAATCACGGAAACATAAGAAAACAGGGGATCCGCAGGCGGACGCCGCGCGGTTCCCTTTCTGCATACACAACAAAAAAATCAAAGAAAGAGAGGAAAACGGAATGGAAAAAATGAAAATGGCGGTAATTGCGGCAGTGTCCGCGCTCATGGCATGGATGGGGGTGCTGGCAGTGCCGGTGCTCCTGCTTGTGCTGTGCAACCTGATTGACTACGCGACGGGGATTTGCGCTGCAAAGTACCGGACACAGGAAATCACAAGCTACAAGGGGCTTAAGGGCATCATCAAGAAAGTGTGTATGTGGCTGCTTATCGTGGTGGGCGCGGTGGTGGACGTGCTGATAAACTACGCGCTGGAAAACATGGGGGCAGGCTTTGAGCTGCCCTTTATCGTGGCGGTTGTTGTGGCGGTGTGGATGTTAGTCAATGAAATCATCAGCATACTGGAAAACGTGATGGATATCGGGGTAACCATACCGCCCTTCCTCCTGCCGTTGGTGCAGAATATCAAAAGGCAGATAGAGGACACGGCGTCGCCCGCGGCGGAAGGCGGGGGAGCAGGAAGCCGTGCAGGGGCGGAGGCAGGGTTTCCAGACAGTCAGGAAACCGGAAAAGAAGAGGAGGGCACAGATGATTAGACCGGCAGACTACAAACAGACTGACAAAAAATGGGGCAGCCTGAAATATGCCGTGCAGGGGGAAGCCAGCACCATAAAAAGAGCCGGCTGCGGCCCAACGGCGATGGCGGACGTGCTGTCCGCCATCGTGAGTCCATACATAGACCCCGTTGCCTGTGCGGCATGGGCGCTGCAGCACGGGTACAAGGCAAAGGGAGGCGGCAGCTATTATACCTATCCAGCAGAGCAGGGGGCGGAGTACGGTATCACAGTGCGCCGCCTTAATGTGGCAAACATATACGGCAGTACGGGGTCCGGTGCCCATAAAGAGGCGCTTGCCGTGCTACAGGCGGGAAACTGGCTTATTGCCTGCATGGGAAAAGGGCTGTGGACAAGCTCGGGGCATTACATCGTGGCATACGGGTACAAAGACGGCATGGTGTATATCAATGACCCCGCAAGCAGCAGCGCGGCAAGGGCATGCAACACGTGGGAGCTGTTTAAGGCACAGGTAAAATATTACTGGGCTGTGGAGGTACCGGAACTCATAAAGGCAGGCGATATACAGACGTGCGGGGATTATCGCCTGCAGGACTTTGTGAGGGAAGTGCAGATGTGCACAGGAGCAAAAATTGATGGAAAGGCAGGAACGGAAACCCTGTCAAAAAGCGTAACGGTGAGCCGCGGAAAGAACAGCCGCCATCACGTTGTACTGCCTCTGCAGAAAAGGCTCCGGTATCATGGATTTTATGAGGGCGGGCTGGACGGTATAGCAGGTCCCCGGTTTGAGTCTGCCGTGAACCGGTACCAGACGCAGGTGTTGGGGTATGGAAAGGCAGACGGGGAAGTGACGGCCGGAAGGACGATGTGGCAGTCGCTGTTATGTCTGTAACTGCCACAGCATTTCAGGGAAATTATTCCAGAACAGTAGTAAAAACGACTTATCTGTAGAAAGCATGTTAAAATCCGGCTGTAAGCATTATTACGGCAGAAGAATAAGGAGGACATGCAATGGAAAACAGAAAGTACCTGCGCAGGATAAAAGAGCTGCGCGAGGACCATGACTACGGGCAGAAACAGGTGGCGGCCGTTCTGCAAATCGACCAGAGGGTGTATTCAAGATATGAGACGGGAACCAATGCCCTGCCGGTAGCCATGGTTTACGGATTATGCGAGCTTTATGGGGTATCATCGGATTACCTGCTGGGGATAAGCGACAGGAAGTGAAAAGCAAAATCAAAGACAGAATTGCTATCTTTAAAGCAAGATTCTGCTTCTGGCTATTTTTCTGTAATCTATTTCTACGTTGTATAAATAGATGTTTCCTTTTTACATTGCGATATACCTTGTTTATTTGGCGGCACTTCTATATGTAGTTGTTTCCTCATAAACTGAATCAAAATCGTGTACTTGCAAAAACAGAACCAATGTTCTATAATAATATTGTAAGCATAATAGATATTGTATCTCTTGAAAAAAGTAGCACAATATATTGTAAAGACAAGACGAACATGATATAATAAAGTTGAAAAGGAGATAATAATATTAATTATTTTTCTATTGGTTCAGCAAAGGATGGTGGGGAATGAATCTTTATAGTGCGATGGCGGTGGCGAATTTCATAGTAAATAAATGCTATGTAGATAAAAAACCTGTAAGTAATTTACAACTGCAAAAAATACTTTACTTTACATGGGTTGATTACTATAAGCAAACAGAGCATACATTGTTTTGGGATAATATATGTGCCTGGCCGTTTGGTCCGGTAGTGCCAGAAGTTTATTATGAATACTGTGCATATGGTGGAAGACCTATAAATATTAGGTGCGAAAGTGAGATATCACCAGAAGATGAAGTGGTACTGAATAATATTATTAACCAGTATGTAGATGTGCCAGTGAATGTGTTGGTAAATAGGACACATGAAAAGGGTACGGCATGGGATACGATATACCAAGACGGGGTTGGAAATAGGCAAGTAATACCTTTTGAACTGATTAAACAAAAAGAGTGTGGGGGCACATATGTTTCCTGATGAAACAAGAAGCAGACAGGAAAAACTGTCAAAAGAAATTTATGGATTAGCTGAAAAAATACTTGATAAAGAGGCAAAAGAGCATTTAACTGTTATTAAGAGATTACAGAAATTATATGCAGATGGATTTAAACATTCATATTCTGACTTGTTTCCTGTAATACTGAAGATATTTGAAGAAAATAATAAATATAATAAGGAATATCTCACTGCTAATTTGGAGATTATCAGGGATGAATTAGAATCCGATGACTTGTATACAAATGAAGCATATGAAAAAGTGTATACACCATTTATAAAATTATGCGACCATTTAAATCTGCAGATAAGTGAAATGTCTGTATTTAGCCGGACTGAAGATAAAGTTAACGATGCAAAAGCGCTTATAGTGGAAGCAAACAAAAATTTTCAAAGCGCTTCTGTTGCCTTGAAAGAGGCCAATGAAAAAGCGAAATCATTGCAAACGGAGCTGATTGCCGTGCTGAGTATCTTTGCTGCTATAGTTATTGCTTTTTCTGGTGGATTTACTTTTTTAGGCAGTGTAATGACGTCTATAAAAGGTGTTGCTTATTTTGAGAGCATTATATTGGCTGCAGTGATTTGTGGACTGGTGATATTTAACACAATTTTTCTTATGATGTATCTGGTTTCAAAAATTACAGAGCGCAACATTTATGCCAGGTGCCTGACAAAAGACTGTTCTTGTGAAAGTGAAGGCGCTAAATGCAAATGTAATGGAATTAAGCGGATTCGAAAACGATTGCCATATGTTTTTTACTATAATGTTGTTTCGGTAATTATTATTACCATAGATATGGTTATATGGTTTTTGGATATTAAAAATATTATCATCTGAAAACTAATTTGTGAAAATGTATAGTGAAAAAGTAGCGCCTTGGCTTAGTGACAAGGCGCTGTTTTTTGGGGAAAGGTATTAACAATTTATTGAATTGCAGATTTACACTCACTATACACATAGTAAGCGCCTGCTTTCCGCAGGCGCGGCATTTTTTAAAGCAATGGTCCAGATTATAGGCAATACGCGGCAGGTAGCCCATATCCTCAAGGAGGGTAAACAGGGGAAAAAAAATTGCCATGGGGGGCAGCATGACGGCAATTACCCATGTAAGGACCCTGTATGCGCCGAGGATTAGAAGGTCATGCAGCCACAGGGGGGTCCGGATAGAAAAAAGCAGCGCAGATAAAACACCTTCCAGCTTTGTAAACAGGTGGGAGAGCAGTGCCGAGGGATAATTGGAAAAGGAAATGGTGAGCCAGAAAGTGACAGCCAGCAAAAGTATCATGACGGGGTAGCCGGTGAGACGGCTTGTCAGGAACTTATCCAGCCGGATGTCCTTTGCTCGGTAATGGGGATTGTGAAATGTGACCGCTTTTGCAGCAATGGATTCCGCAGCTTTTATCAGAGTGTCGGCATCGGTATGTCCTGCTTTTGCTGTGTTAACATCGTCTGCTGCGGTGATGTCGGCTTCGCACTTGCATTTTGTCAGGGAAGTTGTATGGAAATCCGACTTGTTTTCCGATGCCGCAGCAAGTACTTTATCAAGTGTGTGGAGGAGATTTTGGATACCCTTCTTTTTACGGGCGCAGATTCCGACTGCGGGGATTCCAAGACTTTCTGATAAAACGGAAAAATCAACAGAAATGCCTTTTTTTTCTGCTTCATCCATGAGATTGACACAGAGAATCACATGAGGGTTGATTTTTAAAATTTGCAGCGTCAGATTGAGGTTTCTCTCCAGACAGGTAGCGTCACATACAACGATGACGGCATCTGTCTTTTCGGCACAGAGAAAGTCTCTGGCAATTTCTTCCTCAGGGGAATGCGCCAGCAGAGAATAGGTGCCAGGGATATCGACAAGCGTACAGGTATAGTTTGGGGTGCGGCAGCAGCCGTGTGCATTGGCTACCGTTTTCCCTGCCCAGTTGCCGGTGTGCTGATGCATACCGGTCAGGCTGTTGAATAAAGTGCTTTTTCCTACGTTGGGATTGCCGGCGATGGCTACGGTTTTAGCAGCTTCCATTTACCTTCTCCTTCTTTTCAATCAAGATGTTTATGCTGTCTTCTCTGCGGAGGGCAATGACGGCGCCCCGAATCAGAAAAGCCTTTGGGTCTCCTGTAGGGGCGGCGCCTACGCAGACGACTTTTGTAAACTCTGTCATGCCAATATCCAGAAGGCGTCTTCGGATGCTGCCGCTGCAGTACAGTTTTTTAATAACGGCACTTTCACCCGGGGCAAGATGATATAAGGACAGGGGAGGATTCATAATACTCCTTTCCGGCTTGCGCAATCGCCTATTGCACTGTCGGCAGGCGCTTTTTGCGGGAAAACGGCAGTATTTGTGCGAGCGCGGCATTTTTGTTCTATTGTTATCATATGGAAGTGGGGAGGACAGTGTGCCAAAAGAAATAATTTTTCAGAATATTTTGAAAATTATGTTGAAAAAAATATTCATTTTAGGTACACTAGAAGTAATCACTGCACCAAAGAATTATCCCTTTCAGAAAACAGCGGTACAGTATTTTTGCGTAAGGGGAGACATCGGAAGGAGAGTATAAATTAAATGAAAAAAACGATAAGCCAGTCACTGCTTACCCTGATTTTGAATGGAATTTCCATTTTGTCACTGATTTTTCTGGTGATTTCCTTGTTTTCCTATGGCAGGGTAAACAATCAGCTTAGCGAAGCCAACGAAGAGAGATTTGAACTGACTTACAATGCCAATCGTTTTATGAACGGTTCTTCCTATCTGACAAATGAAGTAAGGGCGTTTGCCGCGACAGGAAATCAAGAGCATTATGACAATTATTGGAATGAAATCAACAATCTGAAAAACCGTGATGCAGGTGTGGCCGCTCTGCAGGAGATAGGAATCACTCCTGAAGAGCAGAAAATGATTGATGATATGTTTGCGCTTTCCAACGAACTGGTTCCGCTGGAAGAGAAGGCAATGGAAAATGTAAAAAATGGAAAACTGAATGAAGCGCTCGGCTATGTATATGGGAACAAATACAGTGAGGCGATTGCACAAATCAATGCTTTGAAGGAGCAGTTTCTTGCCGATTTGGATGCGCGGACACTGGAAAAGGTTGAAAGCCTGAAGCAGAAGGCAGATTACATAAAAATAGAAATGATACTGGCGCTGGTATTGGTGGGAGTGATACAGTTAAGTAATATGCTGATGGTGCAGCTAAAAGTTTTGCGCCCTGTGATATCGATAAAGAATCAAATGACGCAGATTTCACAGGGAAATCTTTCCGCAGAATTCGGGATGCGTTCCGATACGTCGGAGATTGGGCGGCTTGTGGATTCCATTCACGACACCAAGCGTGAGCTTAAAAAATATATCAGCGATATCGATGCAAAGCTGACGCAGATGGCGCAGGGCAATATGAATTTAACCACAGGCGACGATTACCGCGGAGAATTTTTACCGATACAGCGCGCAATGGGGCAGATACTGGATTCCCTAAACAATGCGCTTTCCCGGATTCATGTAACGGCAGAACAGGTATTTGAACAGTCGGATATTGTGTCGGCAGGCGCGCAGCGTCTGTCAAGCGGTACGGTGGAGCAGGCGGCAGCCGTTGAGGAGTTGTCTGCAAGCATAAAGGAAATATCGAAGCAGGTAAACAATACATCCTCCGATGCGGACAATGCTCGTCAGGCTTCCATGGGTGCAATGGGGCATTTGCAGACGTGCAATGAAAAGATGGAAGCGTTAAAATCCGCAATAGACGACATTTCCATGTCTTCCCGTCAAATTGGCGGTATTACAAAGGCGATTGAGGATATCTCTTTCCAGACCAATATTCTTGCGCTGAATGCGTCTGTGGAAGCGGCACGTGCCGGCGAAGCAGGAAAAGGATTTGCTGTTGTGGCGGATGAGGTACAGAGTCTGGCGAATAAGAGTACGGAGTCTGCAAAGAACATTGCGGAGCTGATAGAAAAGTCCATCAAGCAGGTGCAGAGCGGCGCCGCTCTGTCAACGGACACGATGGAGGCGCTTATGGAAGTGATAAAGAGCGGACAGCAGTCAACGGAAATGATAGAACGGATAGCAGAATCTGCCCAGCAGCAGGCGCAGTCGCTTGAACAGGTGACGGAGGGTATGCGCCAGATATCCGAAGTGGTGCAGAACAATGCGGCAACGGCTGAGGAATCGGCTTCATCAGCGCAGGAGCTGCAGAATTATGCGGAGGATTTAAAGATTTCGGTGCAAAGATTTCAGCTTCGTGGAAGCAGGAAACGATAATAAGGCGTGTCAAAAACAGGCGGCGGACGGCTGCCTGTTTTTTGATTTCCCGTTCAAAAAAACTCTTCATTGTATAAAACAACAAATTATGATATGATTTACTATAGGTAAGGAGCTTGGAATGGAACGTATCTGCGCGACGGGAATAGAAAGTGCATATGGCAGAAAAAAGGTACTGAAAGGTGTGAACCTGTCTGCAGAAGCGGGGCAGTGTGTCGGCATTGTGGGTGCAAATGGCTGTGGAAAGTCTACATTGTTGAATATTCTTGCAGGGCTGCGGCGGGCAGATAGGGGGATGATTGCGTTTGACGGAGCTGTGGCTGATTGTATTGCCGAGAAGAGACAGCGCAGGCAAAAGGATGGGGAACAGCTTTTTATCCGTTATACGGGGTATGTGCCGCAGGAAAACACGCTGATACAGGAATTACGTGTAAAGGACAATCTGCTGCTCTGGTATAGGGATGAAGAGGTTTTAATGCGGGAACTGGCAGAAGGATTTTTGGGTATGCTGGGACTTTCAGAGATATGTTCGAAAAAGACAGGGAAGCTTTCCGGCGGCATGAAAAAGAAGGTCAGTATAGGCTGTGCGCTGGCTGGCAATCCGCCGGTACTGCTTTTGGATGAGCCAGGGGCAGCACTTGATTTGCCGGCAAAGGCAAAGGTTAGGGAATATCTTTTGCATTATAAAAGTTTGGGCGGGACGGTGGTGTTGGCAACCCATGAAGAGACAGAGCTGGACATCTGTGACCGGCTGTATGTACTGAAAGAAGGATACAGTCAGGAAATTGACAGAGGCCTGCGGGGGGAGGCATTGCTTGCACAGATACTTTGACAATGTGCCGGCTATGAAGGAATTTTATGGTAAGTTGTTTAGGGACTGTACACATATAGAAACAGGGAGGATGAAAATGGAAGAAAATAATTTGCAGCAATCACAGGAACAGACGGCAGCAGCAGGGGGACAGCAACCCGCCGTAGAGCCGGTGCAGCAGAGCCCGCAGGCAGAGGCTTACGGACAGCAGTATACGGCAGGACAGACAGCGCAGCAAAATCAGCAGGTATATGCTTACGGACAGCAGTATACGGCAGGACAGACAGCGCAGCAGAACCAGCAGGTATATGCTTACGGACAGCAGCCCATACAGTCACAGTCGCCTTATTTATACGGCGCACCTGTACAGCAGATGCCGGCTTCGGCGGGGGGCGGCAGGAAGAAGAAAAAGGGCATGGTGACAGCCATTGTTTTGGTGGCGGTGATAGTAGCAGCCATAGGGATAGGCGTCGCAGTCCATGCTTCTATGTCCCGCAGTCCGCAGGTACGTCTTGCAAAGGGATTTGAAAATTTGGCAGAGGAAATGTACGCAGGTGAAAGAGCCGTGTTGGAAGACGTGGATTATCCTGCTATTGCGGAGACGATGCGGACAGAAGGCGGAAGCCTTGATTTGAGCCTGAATTTTACGATGCCCGGGGAGGACACCATAGGGTTTGACTATATACAAAATTATGACCATGCAAATAAACTGATGAGTGCGGAATTTGTTGTCAGTGCGTACAATGTCAGTCTTGCGCAGATGAACCTTGCGGCAGACGAGGACAGATTCTATTTTGGTATGCCGGGAATCATCAGCAATACGTATTATATCGATGCGGCCAATTTTGGACAGGAATATAATGCGTCGGTATGGAGAGAGCTTCTGGGCGTTGACGGGCTTGATGACGACTATGCGTTGGATTTGTTTCCGGAAGTGGCAAAGGAGGACGAAGCCGGAAGCGGAGGGATTTTTGGTAAGGATATCAAGAAGCTTGCCGAAGGAATTACCATTGAAAACAGTAAGGATACCAAAAAAATTGAAATGGATGGTAAAACCGTAAGCTGCAGCGGCATCAGTGTGACGATTGACAAAGAAGTCATGAATGATTTTTTGGATGAACTGGAGGCGGAGCTTGCAGCAAGCGGTCAGGGAGATATTTCAGTATTCCGTTTCAAAAAAGATATTAAACTGACTTTTTATTTGGATAATAAAGACCGTATTGTCTGCATAGAAACAGCAGAAAAAGTGAAACTGGAGGATTCGGCGGTAGAAACGATAGAATTTACCTTTGTGTTTTCCGGCAAAGAACGGACAATGGATGAGGTGTCCGGTAATGTGGAGATGGTAAGTCCGGATGACACGTTGTATATGGATATTACAGGTGAAGCATCTCTTACCGCAGATGTTTATGAAAGTGCATATAAGGTAGTATTCAGTGATGAGGCAGGAAATGAGGCAAATCTGCTTTACAATATCTCATGGGACATAAAAAACAAGGAGTTTGATGCCGATTTCAAGGTGTATGATGAATATGAAGAACTTACCTTTGAAATGGTGGGCGGTTTTGAAGATATTGAAAAAGGGAAGTGTGCAACATTCCGTCTGGGACAGCTTAAAGTTCTGCTGGATGAGGAAGAGGTATGCAGATTTTCCGGCGCACTTACGGTAGGGCCTGTTACGGATAAAATTGAGATGCCATCTGAGGCAGTAAACTTTATGACAATGAGTCAGGAAGATATTTTCGGGCTTATCAATGAAATTTATGAGAATATCATGAATAACGAGTGGGATGACCCGTGGGGCGTATCGCCTCTTTAAAGGTATGAAAGAAATTTGGATTTGGTTAAAAACAGAATATAAGCGGGCGGCATTGAAGCTGCCCGCAGCGCTGGGAAGGGCAGTCATATTGCTGGTTGTTGTCGGTATGATTGCTTTTTGCGCGCAAAAGCAGCGGTCAGCTTCCGCAAACAAAGCGCCGGTGCAGATTGGTTATGCTTCGGAGGAAAACGCACTGATACGGCTGGCTGTTTCCTATGTAGAAAATATGGAGGCGGTAAAGGGGTTATGTCGTTTTGTACCTGTGGAGGAGGAAGAAGGAAAGAGGCTGTTGCAGGAGGGAGAGCTGGCTGCACTTTTGGTGCTGCCGGAAAATATGATAGAGGGTATTCTGGGTGGCAGCAATGAACCGGCAAGCCTGTATTTGACTGAAAATCCGTCACCGGAAGGGCTTGTTTTTGAGGAGTTTGCAGGCGCGGCGACAGGATTGCTGCAGACAGCGCAGGCGGAAATTTATGCGATGCACGCGTTGACAGAGTATTTTCAGGCAGAAAGCAGCGGACTGGCGCAGGCATATCAGGAAATCGATGCTTTTAATCTGGGGATTGTGATGGAGCGGGAACAGTATTTTAAGTTCCGGCGTCTGTCCGAAACCGGAAATACCGGATTTGCAGTGTATTATGCCAGTGCTTTTTTTACTTTGTATCTGTTTGCTTCGGGCATGTTTCTGGGCGGCTTTTTGAAACGCAGCAGAGAAGAAATGCTTTTGCTGAAAAAAAGAGGAGGCATCGCTTATGGAACCCAGCTTTTGGGGCGGACTTTTATTACGACGGGGTGTATGCTTCTGCTGCTTTTTGCAGCAGGGCTTATGTGGCTTTCCGGTAGTGTCAGAGAGGCCTTGCAAATAAGCTTTTCCATGCAAAGTATACTTCTGGCAGTGCTTGCCGCCTGCTGCGCCGCGGCAGGGCTTCTATTTGTATATCTGCTTGCGGAGGGTGAACGTTCTGCTGTTCTGCCGGCGGGCTTTGCGGTAGTCTTTATGTGTTATGTATCCGGCTGCTTTGTACCTTCGGCGATTTTGCCCAAGGTGGTGAACAGACTTGCGGCAGCGCTTCCTACCACGTATGTGAAAAAAGCGTTTACGGCGCTTTTTTCGGGGGGAAAGGAAGATGCGCTAAAAACGGCGGTTCTTTTATGTATTTTTCTTGTATGCTTTCTTTTGGGCGCGCTGTTTGTGGTGCGCCGGGAGGAGCGCAAAAGGTGGAAAAAAGAAAGGAAAATACCAGAAAAGACGGAAGATATATCCGCCGAAGCAGGTCATAAGCATATATATGAGGGAAAAGAGGAAGCCGCCATACGAGTCGGACAGACGAAAAAAAATGGTTTGTTGTTCTGGATATTAGGAAAACGGCTGTTATACAAAAAGACAATCTGGGTTTGCCTTTTGTGTATGATTTTTCTTTCTGCCTTGCAGTATCATTTGGAAAAGCAGTCGGAAGCGGTGATTACGGCGGCTGTCTATACGCCGGATACGAAATTGCGGGAGATTATTTCCGAATATGACGGGCTGGTGCATTTTCTTGTGTGCGAGGATTCTGAAGAGGTAAAGCGGAATGTGGTGAGAGGAAATGCGGAATGTGGTTATGTTTTGCAGGAAGACTTGCAGGAGCAGATAATGGCAGGAAATGGTATATGGTCCATAGAGGCATATGAAAAGGCAGATTCTACCATGACCCGTGTTGTCAATGAAGTATTATTTGAAAGAATTTTTTACGTAATATCGGCGGAGTGGTTTGAAGGATACATTGCAGAAAATGCGATGTTTGCAGATGCAAGGCTGGAAGTCGGAGAGGATGCCCTGCGTGGGGAAGCGAGGCGGCAGCTCGCTTACAGGCTTTCTGATGACAGCACTTTTCGCTTCGAGCACATTACGGTTTTGGGTGCTGCACCCCTGACAGACAGTGCGGGTACGGAAGGCAGACAGAAATCCCGCACGGCTTATCCGGCAGAGGCCGCAGCAGGCGCAGGTATTGTCCTTTGCGGCATTGCCGGCGTGCTGGAGGCGCTGCAGGATATCAAGAAGAAACGGTTTCGGGGCAGAACAGCACTTATGGCAGGTGTGTTTACCGTATTGCAGCCGGTGCTGTGCGGTACTTTGGCGGCGCTTGGCATAATAGGCGTGACAAGGGGCGGCGCAGGTCTTGGCAGGCAGACGGCGGTATTGTTTTTACTGGCGGCAGCAGTTATACTTGTCGGAATCGGGGTTGTTCTGGTAAAAAGAGTAGCGGAGAGGAGTTAGTGATGGCGAAGCAAAAAGAGGTAAAAACCAATGCCATGCGGATTTTGGATGTTATGGGGATTTCCTATACAAGTTACACCTATGAATGTGAGGAATTTGTTGATGGAATACAGATAGCGGACATGCTTTCCCTGCCCCATGAAAAGGTGTATAAGACATTGGTTGCGCAGGGAAGCTCAAAAAATTATTTTGTATTTGTGATTCCTATAGAGGCGGAGCTGGACTTAAAGAAGGCGGCAAAGGCGGTGGGGGAGAAGGCTGTGGCAATGCTGCATGTGAAAGATATCCATGCTGTGACCGGTTATATCCGCGGCGGCTGTACCGCTATCGGTATGAAAAAGCAGTATGTGACAAAAGTAGCGGCATGTGCGGCGGCGCTGCCTGCGATAATTGTGAGCGGCGGACGGCTGGGTTCTCAGATTGAGCTGCAGCCGGAAAATCTGTTAAAGGCGGCAAGGGCAGAATATGCGGATATTTGTGTGAGGTGATGGCAAAGCGTAATCAAAGCTTGGGTGCAGAAAAAAGACTAAAAGAGTTTGGCATATTACAGTATATCGATCTAGTCATTGCTTCGGCAGAAGAAGGTGCGGCGAAGCCGGACAAAAGAATTTTTGAAATTGCTCTGAATAGAGCAGCCTGTAAACCGCAGCAGGCGGATTATGAAATAAATAATTTGTCTGAAATCAAGGGGTAGCGCAGCGTTTCTGTAAGAGTGTTCCGGACTCTGTGATGAGGGATGCTGGCATTTGGATTGATATTAGGTAATGCAAATCCTGATTTTACAAAAAACGGCGGCAATTTCTATTTTGCCGAATGGAGTAAAGCCAACCATAATAGATAAGTTTGGACTTGTTCCAAATGAAAAGGAAGAAAGATAGGCAAAAATATTGAAAATCAATAGAAACTAATATAAATACAGGAGGTATTTGGTATGGCGTATTATACGATTAAGTTATTTGTGAATGCACTGAGAAGATATACTTCGTTCGAGATGTTTATACCGAATGACATCAGGGAGGATGTGCCGCATGAGGAAAGCGAGTATACAAGGCGGAAGATGAAGGTGCTGTTTTTGCTGCATGGGTATACGGGGAATGCGGGAAACTGGGTTCCGGAATATATTGCGGAAAAATATAATTTTGCGATTGTGATGCCGAACGGTGAGAATGCATTCTGGCTGGACGGGCTTTCCTCAGGGCATAAGTTTGCCACATTTCTGGGGGAGGAGCTGCCTGCTTATCTCAGGAAAACATTCGGGCTTGCCATGGGTCCTGAGGAAACCTATATTATGGGGCTTTCCATGGGCGGCTTTGGGGCGCTGCATACGGCGCTTGCCTATCCGGATGTTTTTGGAAAAGCAGCAGGGCTTTCGTCTGCATTGATTGTCCATGATATCGCGCACATGAAAGAGGGAGACAGCGATAAAATTGCTAATTATGCTTATTACCATGAATGTTTTGGGGATTTGGAAACAGTGGAGGAGAGTGACAACAATCCGGAGGTATTGGTAAAAAGATTAAAGGAGAGCGGCAAAAAGATACCGGAAATGTTTATAAGCTGCGGCACGGAGGATTTTCTTCTGGAAAAGAACCGTGTTATGCATGCATTCCTTGACGGTATTGGCGTATCCCATGTCTATATGGAGAGCAAGGGCGGGCATGATATGGATTTTTGGAACGAATATGCCGTAAAGTTTACGGAAATGATGTACCGTTAGCTGCGGCACCCGTTGATTTCAGCGTTGATTTTTACATAAGACCGTGTTATTATTTTAACGATAAAGGCGCGAATTTACGCCGCTTTGAAATGCAGGAGGTAAAGAGAAATGAAGAAAGGTTTTGATGAGCTTATCGCAAAAGTAAATGAGTGCGGTATGAAAAAAGTGGCTGTTTCCGTTGCACAGGACGAAGCAGTGCTGGAAGCAGTACAGGAGGCAAAAAAACGCGGAATTGCCGACGCCATTTTGGTGGGCGACGAGGCGAAAATCCGTGAGATTGCAGCTTCCATCAACATGGACCTTGCAGGCTATGAAATCATTGACGAACCGGACATGATACAGGCGTCCCTAAAGGCGGTGAAGCTTGCCCATGAGGGAAAAGCAGATATGTACATGAAGGGGTTGATTGACACAAAGAACTTTTTAAAGAGCGTGCTCGACAAGGAAGTGGGACTCCGCACAGGCGGCGTGCTCTCCCATGTGTGCGTGTTTGACGTGCCCGGCATTGAACAGCTCCTGTTTTTGACTGACGTGGCATTTATGACCTATCCTACACTGGAGGATAAGGTAAATATTATAAAGAATACCCTGCCGGTGACAAGAGCCTGCGGCATTGCCTGTCCCAAGATTGCACCCCTTGCGGCTGTAGAGGTAGTGAACCCCAAGATGCCCGTGACTGTGGAGGCGGCTGAGCTGACACGTATGAACGAGGCTGGTGAAATCACAGACTGCATCATCGACGGACCGCTTTCTTTAGACCTTGCCATCGACCCTGAAGCGGCAAAGCATAAGGGCGCGACGGACAGAAAAATTCAGGGTGACGCGGATATTCTGCTGTTTCCGGATATTCATGCGGGCAATCTGGTATACAAGGCAATTGTACATATGGTAAAGGATGTAAAGAATGGCTGTATCCTGACCGGCACCAAGGTTCCTGTTATCTTGACTAGTCGTTCCGACACCTTTGAGACGAAGGTAAATTCTCTTGCGCTTGCGGCTGTGGTTGCTGAGGAGATGAAGAAAAATGGGTGAAAGCCTGCTTACCTTTCTGTTAGGGCTGGTTGAGCTCGCGGCGGATATCATGGAAGCGAAGATGGAAAGAGGACCGAAAAAGAAGGAAAAGAATGGAAAGAAAAAGTAAAGCGGAGGAAGCGAGAAATGAAGAGTCTGATTATTAATCCGGGTTCTACCTCCACCAAGATTGGTGTGTTTGAGGATGAGAATCTTTTATTTGAAGAAACGCTGCGGCATACAACAGAGGAAATCAGCCGCTATGCGACGATTGTAGACCAAAAGGATTTCCGCAAAAAAATTATTACGGACCTTTTGGCAGAGAAAAATTTTGACATCAAAACCCTTGGCGTGGTAGTAGGCAGGGGCGGCATGTTAAAGCCCATTCCCGGCGGCACCTATGCCGTTACCGATGAGCTTTTACAGGATTTGAAAATGGGGAAGCAGGGACAACATGCGTCCAATCTCGGCGGCATTTTGGCGCGGGAAATCGGGGATGAAATTGGAGTTCCTTCTTATATTGTTGACCCCGTTGTGGTAGACGAGCTGCAGACTGTGGCGCGGTATTCCGGCGTGCCCGAATTGCCCCGTACCAGCGTGTTCCATGCATTGAACCAGAAGGCGGTGGCAAAACGCTATGCGAAGGAAGTGGGAAAGGCTTATGAGTCCCTGCGGCTGATTGTGGTGCATATGGGCGGCGGCGTTTCCGTGGGCGCTCATATTGGCGGCAAGGTAGTGGATGTGTTTAACGCTTTAGACGGCGACGGCGCTTTTTCACCGGAGAGAGCAGGCGCAGTACCTTCGGGTGCACTGATCAAAATGTGTTTTTCCGGCGCATATACCGAAAAAGAGGTGTATGGAAAAATTGTGGGAAAGGGCGGCTTCAATGCATATCTTGGAACCAATGACATGCGCAATGTGACAAAGATGGCAAACGAGGGTGATGCCCATGCTGCAGAAGTGAAGGAAGCATTTTTGTATCAGGTGGCAAAGGACATCGGTTCCATGGCATGTGTGCTGGAGGGTAGGGTAGACCAGATTATTGTGACCGGCGGCATTGCTTACGGGGAGGACGTGGTTGCCAATCTGAAGGAAAAGGCGGGTTGGATAGCGTCCTTCACCGTATATCCGGGCGAGGACGAGCTGCTTGCACTTGCACAGGGCGGTCTTCGCGTGATGAACGGCGAGGAAGAAGCGATGATATATTAAGGGCATTTAAAAAGAAAAGCTTCGGTTGGAGCTTTTCTTTTACCACAGAGAGCCATGCCGTAAGGCATGGCTCTCTGCGTATAATGAAAAAGGGGTCAGATAACACAACAATGCGGAAGGAATCACATCAAATTATAGGGGAAATTTGAAATAGTTTTTTGCATTGTTGTAGGATATGTCTGTTACAATCTCCGACAAGGTTTCCATGTCTGCCGGAAACTCACCGTTCTCCACCCATGTGCCGATTAGATTGCACAGGATGCGGCGGAAGTATTCGTGTCTTGTGTAGGACAGGAAGCTTCGGGAATCGGTCAGCATACCGACAAAACCGGATAAATTGCCCAAATTGGCAAGGGAAGTCATCTGCTCAATCATTCCCGTCTTGTGGTCATTAAACCACCATGCGCTGCCCTGCTGTATTTTTGCTACGGCAGAAGAATCCTGAAAACAGCCGAGTATGGTGCCAATGGACTGGTTGTCATTGGGATTCAGCGAGTAGAGTACCGTCCTCGGGAGCTTGTCGTTTTTGATAAGGGCGTTTAAAAAGTCCGCCATCTGTGCGCTGGGCGCGTAATTGTTGATACAGTCGTAACCGGTGTCCGGGCCCAGCTTTTCAAACATCAAAGTATTGTTGTCGCGCTTACAGCCATAATGAAGCTGCATAGCCCAGTCCATATCATGATACTGCTCGCCCACAAAAAGCATGAAAGCAGTTTTGAATTTATATTCTTCCTCTTTGGAAAGCTCAATGTGGTTCTGGCGCTTTAAGAAAATTTCTTCCAGCTCATCTTCAGAAGCAGGATAGTACATGACAAATTCAAGCGCATGGTCGGATACGTTGCAGCCCATGGAAGCAAAGAATTCCATTCGCTTTTTCAGAGCGGTTTTCAGTGCGGCAAAGGTGGTGATTTCCATGACGCCGGTCACGGCAGCCAGTTTGTCGAGATAGTCGAGATAATCGGGCTTTTCGATGTTCATTGCTTTATCGGGGCGCCATGCAGGAAGCACTTTTACATCAAAAGAAGCATCCTCTGCAATCTTTTTGTGCCATTCCAGATTGTCGACGGGGTCGTCGGTGGTGCAGATTAGCGTCACGTTGGACTGCTTAATGATATTGCGCACGCTCATGGAAGGCTCAGCCAGCTTGGCATTGCACAAATCCCAGACTTCTTCGGCAGTATTTTTATTTAAGACGCCTGTGTAGCCAAAATACCGCTGGAGTTCGAGATGGCTCCAGTGGTATAAGGGATTGCCGATTGCTTTTCCAAGGCATTCCGCCCACTTCAAGAACTTTTCTTTATCAGTCGCATCTCCGGTAATATATTTTTCATCCACACCGCAGGAGCGCATAAAGCGCCATTTGTAGTGGTCGCCGCCCAGCCATACCTGTGTGATATTGTCAAAGCTGCGGTCTTCCGCGATTTCCTGCGGATTGATGTGGCAGTGATAGTCCAGAATAGGTGTGTTTTCCGCATACTCGTGGAAAAGCACTTTGGCAGTTTCACTGTCAAGTAAAAAGTCTTTGTCCATAAATGCTTTCATAGCGATACCTCCTTACACGCTCGGGCGTGCTTACATCCTGCGTTTGATAAACGCAGACCAATTTTTGCGCCGCTTTCCTGTATTTTGCAACCACCAAATCTGTTATAGCAGCGCAGAAGCAGACTTGGCGGTAATACGCTTTTTAAGAAAGAGTAGTGCCGCGATGAATAATTTCACCCGAAAAAACAGTTTTTTTAGGCATCTCGCTGCCATTCAGCAGACCCATCAGCGTAGTAATCAAATGCTGGCACAGAGTTTCCAGTTTGTTGTCGATAGAAGTAAGCTCCGGATTGCAGCATGCGGCCAGAAGGGAATTGTTGTAGCCGATGATGGCAAGCTCCTGCGGTATGCGCAGTCCTGCGGTACGCGCATATTTGATAGCGCCGAGAGCCAGATTGTCATCAGAGGCAATGACACCCCGAAACAGGATGCCCTTTCCCTGTACCTTCATCAGATGCTCGCTCATACCCTGAATATCTTCATGGGAGCCTGTATAAAGCTGCATCAGATTACCGCTTCGCAATAATCCAGCCTCTTCCATAGCGGCACGGTAGCCTGCGAGCTTTCGCTTGCCGCTGTAAGAAGTAGAATTATAGAAATACAGGATATCCTGAATGCCGGAAGCTATCATCTGTTTGGTAGCTTCGTACATGGAATTGTAGTCGTCAGAAACGATGCTGTATACATTGGGCGCATCAAAGGACGCATTTAACAGCATGACCGGCACCTGAAGGGCGGCATCCATAATGTAGCGGTTGTCGCTTTCGCTTTCATATATAAAATGGGAACCGACTAAAATAATGCCGTCAACCTTTTTGGAAATCAAAAGATTCAGGCACTTTTCTTTCGTTTCCAATTCATAACCGGTACAGCACAAAATACTGTCATAGCCGTTGGCACGAAGCTTCTGTTCGATAAAGTAGATAGCCTTAGCTAAGTAAAGGTCGGAAGAATCTGCGCACATGACGCCGATGGTCTTCATCGTGTTAAGACCAAGCCCCCGAGCAAAAGCATTGGGGGTGTATTCGTACTGATTGATAACGTCCAGAACTTTTTTCTTGGTCTTATCACTGACATTGCTGCTGCCGTTTAGGACGCGGGAAACCGTAGCAATGGAAACCCCAGCCTTTTCGGAAATGTCGTAAATAGTCATATTTGTTGTCATGGATAAGCCCCTCTTGTTTAAGAAAATAACTATGTAAGCGGTTTCAATAAACCTACACAGAATTATAATGGATTCCGAAAAGAATTTCAATAGAGAATTTGATAGATTTCAGATAAAAATTTTGGAAAGAGTAAGCCATGTTATCGAAAGATATTTGCAAGCAGCCTTGAAAACGCTTGGAAATAGAGTATAAAACGCAAATAAAATATAAATATAGAAGAGAAACAAGAAACTACCGGCGGCTTTTAGCGGGCAGGAGAAGGGACTGCCTGTTTAGACACGCGTTTGCTTTAATGAAAACGCAGCGGAATGCTGGACCCGACTTCCCGAATCTCTCCCATAAAACCCCAATTTCTTATTGACGAACAGCCCAAAAAGCAGTAAAATTATTATGAAAGCACTTACATAGAAAATAACGCCTGCAAGTGCAATATGTAGAAAATTGTGAATGAAAGTAAGGAGAGGGAACATGGAACGATTGAACAAAGCGCTTAGCGGAAAAAAAGAGAGACCCGTCAGGGTAGTGCAGTTTGGAGAAGGAAATTTCCTTCGCGGATTTGTGGATTATATGATAGATATTGCCAATGAATCCGGTAAATTTGACGGAGATATTGTTTTAATCAAACCCATTGAATTTGGCAGTCTGGATATGTTTCACGAGCAGGAATGCCAGTATACCGTTTCCTTAAGAGGTATTGTGGACGGAGAAGCGAAGGTGCAGAACCGTGTTGTGACTGCAGTTGCGGATGCCGTGGATACGTATAAAGAGTATGAAAAATATATGGAACTGGCGAAGATTGATACGCTGCGGTTTGTGGTTTCCAACACCACGGAGGCAGGTATTGTTTTTGATGATACGGACAGAATGGAATTAGAGCCGCCGAAAACTTTTCCGGGCAAGCTGACGAAATTTTTGTATGAGAGATACCGGTTTTTCCATGGCGATAAGGAAAAGGGACTTGTTATGCTGCCGGTGGAGCTGATTGATGATAACGGTATTATGCTGAAGAAATGTGTGATGCAGCTTATCGGGCTCTGGGGACTGGAGGAAGGATTTAGAGTCTGGGTGGACGAGGCGTGTATTTTTACCTCTACGCTGGTGGACAGGATTATTACCGGTTATCCGCGGGACGAGGTAGAGTCCATTTGGGCGGATTTGGGATATGAGGATAGAATTTTGGTGACGGGCGAGCCGTTTGCCCTTTGGGTTATCGAGAGCGATAAGGATATCAGTAAGGAGTTCCCGCTTCCGGATGCAGGACTGCCGGTTATCTTTACTGACAACCAGAAACCATACAAGCAGCGCAAGGTTCGTATTTTGAATGGCGCGCACACTTCCTTTGTACTTGCTTCTTATCTGGCAGGCAATGATATCGTGCTGGAGTCCATGCAGGATGCGGATGTCAAGAGCTTTATGATGAAGACGATTTTTGACGAGGTAATTCCCACGCTGACGCTTCCCAAAAAGGAGCTGGAAGAGTTTGCAAACGCAGTCATTACCCGTTTTCACAATCCTTATGTCAAACATGCGCTTTTGTCAATCTCCTTAAATTCCGTATCTAAGTGGCGTGCAAGATGCCTGCCCAGCTTTTTGGGGTATGTGGAAAAGTATGGAAAGCTTCCGGTACACCTGACCTTCTCCATTGCCTCTCTGATGGCGTTCTACACGGGAAGCGAAATCCGCGACAAAGCGCTTATCGGGCACAGAAACGGACAGGAATACAATATTATGGACGATGCGGCTGTTTTGGAGTTTTTCCGCGACTACAGCGGCAGGGATACGAAGACTTTTGTGGAGGCGTACCTTTCCAATGAAAATTTCCATGGGCAGGATTTGACAAAGATAGAGGGGCTTTGCGAGGCAGTGGCTTCTTATCTTGACGATATCAAAGAAAATGGGATGAGGGCGGCGTTATGCAGGACTTTATAAAAATTAACGACAATGACAATGTAATCGTGGCATTAAATTCGATTCCGACAGGAACGGAACTTACCGTGCCGGTGGAAGGCGGAGAAATTACCGTGACGGCGCAGGAGGAAATTCCAGCCGGTCACAAGATGGCAATCAGAGAAATTCCCGTTGGCGGCGAGATAATCAAGTATGGTTTCAGAATCGGCAACGCCAAGGAGGATATTCATAAGGGACAGTGGATTCATACGCACAATATCAAAACGGCGCTTGGCGATTTGCTGGATTATACCTACGAGCCTGCTTCTGTTTTCTCGGAGGAAAAGGAAGAAGCTACATTCTGGGGCTTTGAGCGGAAGGACGGCAAGGTGGGAGTGCGCAATGAAATCTGGATTATTCCCACAGTAGGCTGTGTCAATAATGTGGCAACGGCGATTGCACGAGAAGCGAAAGCTTATGTGGAGGGAAACGTGGAGGATGTGATTGCATTTCCCCATCCTTACGGTTGTTCCCAGATGGGAGACGATCAGGAACACACCCGCACGATACTGGCGGATTTGATAAATCATCCCAATGCAGGCGGCGTGCTGGTGCTGGGGCTTGGCTGTGAAAACAGCAATATAGACGAGCTAAAAAGGTATATCGGAGAATATGACCCTGAGAGAGTACGTTTTCTGGTGGCGCAGGAATGTGAAGACGAAATGGCGGAAGGCATTGAGGTTTGCAAGGAGCTGATTGCCTATGCCAAAGGGTTCACCCGCAGCGAGGTGGGAACGGGAAAGCTGATTGTGGGCATGAAGTGCGGCGGCAGCGACGGGCTTTCCGGTATTACGGCAAATCCCTTGGTAGGACGGTTCTCGGATATGCTCACGGCAAGAAAAGGCACGACTATTTTGACGGAGGTGCCGGAGATGTTCGGCGCAGAGACTTTGTTGATGAACCGCTGCGAGACGAAGGAGCTTTTTGAGAAGACGGTTACAATGATTAATGATTTTAAAAATTATTTTAAAAGTCACAATCAAACCATCTATGAAAATCCATCCCCGGGCAATAAAAAGGGCGGTATTTCTACGCTTGAAGATAAGTCTTTGGGCTGTACACAGAAGTCGGGAAACTCCTATGTCAAGGGAGTGCTTGCCTACGGAGAAACCGTAAAGACGCAGGGGCTTAATCTGCTTAGTGCGCCGGGCAATGATTTGGTAGCGGCAACAGCGCTTGCGGCGGCAGGCGCGCAGATTGTGCTTTTCACAACGGGGCGCGGAACGCCTTTTGCTTCACCGGTACCCACCGTAAAAATCGCAACCAATTCCACGCTGGCAGGAAAGAAGTCAAATTGGATAGACTTTAATGCGGGCGTCCTTGCAGAAGATGCAGATATGAATGAAACGGCGCAGGAGTTTTTTGACTATGTACTGGAGGTTGCGTCAGGCAGAAAGGTGTGCAGCGAAGAAGCGGGATTTCATGACATGGCAATATTCAAGCAGGGTGTTACGCTGTGATTTTGCGGGCGGGCAGGATTTGTCCGCCCGTTTTACCTAATTGTATAAACAACAGGAAAGGAAACGGGTATGAAGGGATTATTGGAACGGGCTGCGGCAGGAAACGAAGCGGATTTGGAAGCGGCGGCGCAGGCAGTTTTATCTCTTGAAAGAGACGAGGAGGGTGTCTTTGAGACCGGCGGGATAGCGGAAAACAGGTATCAGGCGGGGAGGCTTCTGTATCCTGTCTATGCACAGTATGAGACGAAGCTGGGAAAAAAGGCAGGGTATCCGGATATTGTCAGGCAGCTTGCAGTATTGGAAAGCCGCCTGAAGGAACATTATCATACGGCGGATGCGGCGGACTGCCTTGCGCTTTTTACCGACACACTTGCGGCTATGAGCCCTGAGATTTATGAGCATTACAGGAGTCTCAACGATATGCTTCGAAATTTGGCGCGCTTTTTTGTGGAAAAGGAGGAACTGCGCATGACACAGTTTCCCACGGAAATGTTAAAAACTGATGTTGCAAATAAGGATGGAGAAGCGTTACGGACTGCAGGGCGGGCGCTTGGCGCTGCATGTGAAAAAGGATTTTTGCCTGAAGAAAGGTATGGGGCTTTGAGCAGGAGCCTGCTGACATAGGAAATGGAGAAATAGAATGAATCTGAAATTTGTGATGTGTACTGCGAGAAGCGCCTCCTTTGAAATAGAGGACGGCGGGCGGTATTTTACAAAAAAGAAATATAGTCTGTATGTCAATGAAGAGTATTATGGGGAGACAGAAACCACGGTGACGGGTCTCTATCATCTGAAGCCGGACAGCGCGTATACGGTTTCCGTGCGTGACGGCGAAAAGGAAGAAGGCAGTATCAGTCTGAGAACGGAAGCGGAATATGTTACGTTAAACGTCAGACAGTTTGGCGCCAAGGGCGACGGTGTGCAGGATGACACGCACTTTATTCAGGCAGCTATTATGGCATGTCCAAAGAACAGTCGGGTATTGATTCCGGAAGGAACCTATAAGATTACCAGCCTGTTTTTAAAAAGCGGGCTGCGGCTGGAGCTTGCAAAAGGCGCGGAGCTTAGGGCAGACACCGACAGAAGCCATTTTCCGATATTTCCGGCGGCAATCCAAAGCTACGACGAGAAAGACGAGTACCATCTCGGCACGTGGGAGGGCAATCCCCTGCCGATGTTTTCCGGTATTATCTGCGGTGTCGGTGTAAAGGACGTGGTGATTTATGGGGAGGGCGTGATAAACGGCAACGCCTCCAAGGAGAACTGGTGGAACAATCCGAAGGTGATGCGGACGGCTTTCCGTCCGAGGCTGTTTTTTTTGTGCGGCTGCCGCTATGTGTCACTGCAGGGACTTACCTTTATGAATTCCCCTTCCTGGACGCTGCATCCGTTCTTTTCCGACGATTTGCGGTTTATTGGTGTGACGGTAAAGAATCCGGCGGATTCTCCCAACACGGACGGGCTCGATCCGGAATCCTGTAAAAATGTGGAGATTCTGGGCGTGCGTTTTTCTCTGGGAGATGATTGTATCGCCGTCAAGTCCGGCAAGATATATATGGGTAAAAAATATAAGACGCCTTGTGAAAATCTGAATATCCGGCAGTGCCTGATGGAAAACGGGCACGGCGCGGTCACGGTAGGCAGCGAAATGGCGGGCGGCGTTATCCATATGAATGTGGAAGACTGCCTGTTCCGTCATACGGACAGGGGGCTGCGGATTAAAACCAGAAGAGGACGGGGCAAGGACGCGGTGCTGGACGGTATTACCTTCCGCAATCTGACGCTTGACCATGTGATGACGCCTCTTGTCGTCAACAGCTTCTATTTCTGCGACCCTGACGGGAAGACAGAATATGTGCAGAGCAGGGAGCCCTATCCGGCAGATGACAGAACGCCGTCCATAAAGAGGCTGGTGTTTGAAAATATGGAGTGCACCAACTGCCATGTGGCGGCTGCCTTTTTTGACGGGCTTCCGGAGCAGAAAATCGAAGAGATTGTAATGAAAAATATTACAGTTACCTATGCGGCGGATGCAAAGTGCGATGTTCCCGCTATGTCCGAAGGCGTGGAGAAGAGCGCTAAGCGGGGAATGTTTGCCAGAAATATAGCAAACCTGCATTTGGAAAATGTAAAGATAGAAGGACAGAGCGGGGAAGCTTTAGAGCTTATCGGCGTGGACAATTTGACTCAAATTCCGTAATGATTTTGGAGGAGGAAAGGAGTAAAATATGCAACTGGGAATCAGGCTGCACGACACCAAAAAGCTTCCCTTTGAGGAGCGGATTTTAGATGTACACAATCTGGGGTTTGTCTGCGGGCATCTGGCGCTTTCTAAGGTGATTGACGAGTTTCCCACCGACGACGGCGCGCTGACGCCGGGACTTGCCATGTACATTAAGAAGGTATTTGCCAAAAATGACGTGGATATTGCGGTTTTGGGCTGCTATCTGAATTTGGCGAATCCCAATCCTGAAAAGCTTGCAAAGATTACAAGGCGCTATCTGGCACATCTTCGTTTTGCGTCCCTTTTAGGCTGTGGGGTAGTGGGTACGGAGACGGGAGCGCCCAACGAAACTTACACGGCAGTACCGGAGTGCCATGGAGAGGAAGCGCTGCGGACTTTTATACAGAATCTTCGGCCGGTGGTGCAATATGCAGAAAAAGCAGGTGTTATTTTGGCGATTGAGCCGGTTTGGAAGCATATTGTATACAATCCGGCGCGTGCAAAGCGGGTGCTTCAGGAAATTGCTTCCCCCAATCTGCAGATTATCTTAGACCCTGTAAACCTTTTGGATATCAGCAATTATGGAAGACAGCGGGAAATTGTGGAAGAAGCGATTGACGTGCTGGGCGATGAGATTGCCATGGTACATATTAAGGATTTCAGGGCGGAAGGCGGTAAGCTGGTTTCTGTGGGCGCAGGCTTAGGGCAGATGGATTACACAGCCATTATGAAGTTTATCAGGGAAAAGAAGCCTTTTATGCACGTGACATTGGAAAATACGACGCCGGAAGATAACATACAGTGCAAAAATCATATTTTAAGGCTTTATGAAGACGCTGTTTAAGAGAAAGCGGTATGTTTTGTAAAGCTGCGCCGGATTGCCATGTCCTATAATTGAGTCCGCAAATCGGAATAGGAGAGATATTGATATGATAGGAATATACGATTGTTTTGGCTATGACGTATCTTTTGAAGAGAGATATAGACTGGGACAGTTATGAAAAGGATACCGGTATGCATGAGGTAGAAGCAAAGGCAATTTTATCTGCGGGAAATGGAATGAATTTGTACAGGGGGTGCAGTCACGGCTGTATCTACTGTGATGCCAGAAGCACATGCTATCAGATGAAGCATAGGTTTGAGGATATTGAAGTGAAAAAGAACGCGCCTGTGCTTTTGGAAGAGGCATTGCGGAAAAAGCGGAAACGCTGCATGATTGGTACGGGCGCCATGAGCGACCCTTATCTGCATTTGGAAAAAGAGCTGTGCCTGACGAGAAGGTGTCTGGAGTTGATTGCGGAATACGGCTTCGGTGCAGCCATTCAGACCAAGTCGGATTTGATTTTGCGGGACAAGGCGCTTCTTGCCCAAATCAATGACAGGACGAAGGCTGTGGTACAGATGACGCTTACCACGGCGGATGAGAAATTGTGCGGAATCGTGGAGCCGAATGTCTGCACGACCAAGAGACGCTTTGAGGTGCTCCTCGAAATGAAGGAGGCAGGGATTCCCACAGTGGTGTGGCTGTCCCCGATACTCCCCTTTCTCAATGATACGGAGGAAAATATTCTGGCAATTCTGGATTATTGCAGGGAAGCGGGCGTATACGGCATCATCAGCTTTGGTATGGGGCTTACCCTGCGGGACGGAGACCGCCAGTATTTTTATCAGAAGCTGGATACGCATTTTCCGGGACTGAAGCAGAAATATGTCAAAACCTATGGGGACGCGTACGAGCTGCCCAGCTTAAGGAGCAGCGCCCTGCACCGTCTTTTTCATGAAAAATGCGCGGAATACGGAATTGTCAGTGACAGGGATGCGCTGTTCTCCTATATGCATACGTTTGAAGATAAGGGCGAGGGCGAGCAGTTAAGTTTGTTTTGAAGTTTCTTATGGATGCCACCCGTCCGGTGCTCCGAGTACATTTTCTATGGTATACAGGGCTGCTTCTTTTGCCGTAAGCCGGTGGGAGAAGGCGGCTCTTTTTTGAACCGCATGGCAGGAAGCCGGGTCGGAAGTACAGAGGGCAGCGCCCTCTCCATGGGAATCATATTCCCCGTAATAAAAATGTCCGTGGGGTTTTTGCCAGTCCTGCCAGCCGGCGGGATGGATATGCGCGCCCAGCTCACAGGAAATAAACACCGTTTTTGCCCATTCGCGCCAAGGACGTCCAAGGTAGATGGAATGGGGCGGGCAGTCGCTTATCAGGCGGCAGCGTCTGAATACGTAGCCGAAGGAAACCTCTTTTGGCGTGGAGGCGGCTGTGACGTAGCCGTAAATTTCTTCATCTGCGGGACACTCCGGCGGTTTCCTGTCGTCAGGCATTTTGGAGAACAGCGTGCACTCCTCAAAAAAGGCAGTGGCGCCTCCAAAAATAAAGTCCACATCTCCCTGTATAAAGCAGCGCCTGTATAACTGTCGTCCCAGAATGCGCGGCTTATGTTCCCCGGGACCGGTAAAGCCGCCCGGTTTTACGGCAGTGGGAGGAAGCGGCGCGGTAAAAAGGGTATCCTGACTGGACAGCAGGCGGCAATCCTCGAAAAGCAGCCTGTCTCCGTCCGCGTAGAGCGCAATCGCCTGTCCGACAGTGTGTCCAAAGCCTGCATTGTTTTGGATGGTAATATTTTTTGCCGCAAAATCATGGGCGCTTATGCGGACAGAAGCAGTCCGGAAGGTGCCGCGCTTGCTGCCGTCTCCCATGATTTCATTGGCGCCAAGGTGATAGGACAGGACAGTGGAAGCGGCATCTTCACCCAAAAAACTGACATAAGGGCGCTCCACCACAATCTGCTCCTCGTAAAACCCGGGTGCAATGTGTATCATAACGGGCGTAATGTTATACTCCTGCGCACAGGGAAACGACTGTGGAGCGGTTTCTATGGGCGGCAGGGAAGCGAGCGCCTGCGAGACAGTGTCAAAGCAGGGGGTTTTATCAGGGTAGTTTACGTATAGATGAAGGGGGGGCATGAGAGGCTCCTTTCGTATTTATATTATTTCTAGGATTCAGGTGTCAAAACTCACCGTATAAAAAGTTCCGCATCCTTCTGCTACATCGGTTTTAGATTTTGATTGAGTCTGTCCACCATCCACGCAATCCGCTTTTCTCTTCCGGCCTCTGTCTTGGCGTCAAAATACGCCCGCGTGTAGGTTTTCTTTACCGACAGGGACATGGCTTTGAAATTTGTATAGGCAGGCTCGTATGCTTCTAACAGTGCGGAAAGCATAGCAATTTGTTCTTCTGTGACTGCCGTGGGCTTTGGGGCGTCCCACTGACCGTTTTGCCTCGCTTCTTCTATTTTTTTTCTGCCGAAATCCGTCATCAGTCCCCGCTCTTCAAGGGTTTTTACCAATGCCTTGTTTTTCTCAGACCATTTGCTTTTTTCCCTGCGCATGGAAAAATATTTTTTATAAGTTTTACTGTCGATGCTTTGCATCTGCCCGTCAATCCATCCGAAGCAGAGCGCTTCTTCCAATGCTTCTTCTGCCTTTATGGTTTTTGGCCCGCCTGCTTTGCCAAATAAAAGCCAGACGCCGTCATTTGACAGGCAATGCGCACGAAGCCAGTCCCGAAACGCCGCCCTGTCGCCAAATTCCATGATATCGCTCATGATTTGTCTCTCTCCTTTCGGTGTATTACTTTGATTGTATCATGCCGCTTTTTCTTTCTCAACCGGTTTTGCAAGATGTAATTTTTACAATTTGTTCATAAAAGTTTAACGGATTTGGGCGGCTTTTGGTTGAATATACCGTCTGAATCTGTTAAAATAAACTTTGTGTATTCGGATAGCGCTGTTTTGGCGCTTATCTGCGGCGCATGGTACGTGTTGATAGATGCCTGTGTGACAGGCGGACAGGAGCATGAAACGGTATGAGTTTGATTACGAAAATATTTGGAACGCACAGTGAGCGCGAGTTAAAGCGTATTGCCCCGCTTGTGGACAAAATTGAATCTTTGCGCCCTGAGATGATGGAGCTTTCCGATGATAAGCTCAGGGCAAAGACAGAGGAGTTTAAAAAGCGGCTTAAGGATGGGGAGACGCTTGACGAGCTGCTTCCCGAGGCGTATGCGGTGGTGCGGGAGGCTGCAAGGCGCGTGCTGAATATGGAGCATTACAGGGTGCAGCTTATCGGCGGTATCATCCTGCATCAGGGACGTATTGCCGAGATGCGTACCGGTGAAGGCAAGACCTTGGTGTCCACCCTTCCGGCATATTTGAACGCACTGGAAGGAAAGGGCGTCCACATTGTCACCGTAAATGATTACCTTGCGCACCGTGATGCCGAATGGATGGGGCAGGTGCATGAGTTTTTAGGGCTTAAAGTTGGCGTTGTCTTAAACAGTATGACCTCCGACGAGCGCAGGGAGGCATACAACTGCGATATTACTTATGTGACAAATAATGAGCTGGGCTTCGATTACCTGAGAGATAATATGGTGGTATATAAAAAGCAGCTTGTCTTAAGGGGACTGCACTATGCCATCATCGACGAGGTAGATTCCGTGCTGATTGACGAGGCAAGGACGCCGCTTATTATTTCAGGACAGAGCGGAAAGTCCACGAAGCTTTATGAAATGTGCGATATACTGGCGCGCCAGTTAAAGCGTGGCGAGGATATGGAGGATTTGTCCAAAATCGATGCGATTATGGGCGTGGTACAGGAGGAAACCGGCGACTTTATTGTCAATGAAAAGGATAAGGTAGTCAACTTGACGGAAGCCGGCGTGGAAAAGGTAGAAAAATTCTTCCGCATTGAGAACTTTGCGGACCCGGAGAATCTGGAAATACAGCATAATATTATTCTGGCGCTGCGAGCCCACAACCTGATGTTTCGGGATAAGGACTATGTAGTCAAGGACGACCAGGTGCTGATTGTAGACGAATTTACCGGTCGTATTATGCCGGGGCGCCGTTATTCGGACGGTCTGCATCAGGCAATCGAGGCAAAGGAGCATGTGCAGGTAAAGCGCGAGAGCAAGACGCTCGCCAATATTACCTTCCAGAATTTCTTTAATTTGTTTGAAAAGAAAGCGGGTATGACCGGTACGGCGCTTACGGAGGAGCGGGAGTTCCGCGATATCTATGGCATGGATGTCATTGAAATTCCGACCAACAAGCCCGTTATCAGGAAAGACAGACAGGACGCTGTGTACAAGACGAGAAAGGAAAAGCTGCACGCTATCGTGGACGCCGTGCTGGAAGCGCACGAAAAGGGGCAGCCCGTGCTGGTGGGTACCATCACCATCGAGGCTTCCGAGGAGCTGAGCGGCATGTTAAAGCGCAGGGGCATTGCGCATAAAGTGCTGAATGCGAAATTTCATGAGATGGAAGCGGAAATTGTTGCAGACGCCGGCGTGCATGGGGCAGTTACCATTGCCACCAACATGGCGGGGCGTGGTACAGATATTAAGCTGGACGACGAGGCGAGAGCTGCGGGCGGGCTTAAGATTATCGGTACGGAGCGCCATGAATCGAGGCGTATCGACAATCAGCTCCGCGGACGTTCGGGACGTCAGGGAGACCCCGGCGAGTCACGCTTTTATATTTCTCTTGAGGACGATTTGATGCGTCTGTTTGGCTCGGAACGTCTGATTAACGTGTTTAACGCATTGGGGATTCCCGAAGGGCAGGAAATCGAGCACAAGATGCTGAGCAATGCCATCGAATCCGCCCAGAAGAAGATAGAGAACAACAACTACGGTATCCGTAAGAATCTGCTGGAATATGACCGTGTCATGAGTGAGCAGAGGGAAATTATATACGGCGAGAGGCGTCGGGTGCTGGACGGCGAGAGTATGCGGGATGTTATCTATAAGATGATAACGGATATTACGGAGCATTGCGTGGATATGGCTATCGGCGAGGATACGGATCCTGAAGAGTGGGATTTGAACGAGCTGAATACGTTGCTGCTTCCCATGATACCGTTAGAACCGGTTACCAAATCCCGCATCAATACCATGAAGAAGAACGCATTAAAGCAGCAGCTCAAGGAAGAAGCGGTAAAGCTGTATGAAGCGAAGGAGACAGAGTTCCCTGAAGCAGAGATGATGCGTGAGCTGGAGCGGGTGATTCTGCTTAAGGTGATTGACAGAAAGTGGATGGATCATATTGACGATATGGATCAGCTTCGTCAGGGCATCGGGCTGCAGGCGTACGGACAGCGAGATCCGCTTGTGGAATATAAGATGAGCGGCTATGAAATGTTTGACGAGATGACTGAGAATATTAAGCAGGATACGGTGCGTCTGCTGCTGCGCGTCAAGCTGGAGCAGAAGGTAGAGAGGGAGCAGGTCGCGAAGGTGACCGGAACCAACAAGGATGACAGCGGTCCGAAGACGCCGAAGAAACGCGAAAATACAAAGATATATCCCAATGACCCCTGTCCCTGCGGCAGCGGTAAAAAATACAAACAGTGCTGCGGAAGAAAGGCATAAGAAATAAAATATAAAAAAGAAAGTGGGTGACGTTAATGGTAGAACTTGACAATATGAAAGCAAAGCTGCTTACTTATGAAACTCCTTTAGCGGAAGTGAGGGATTCACTTTGACTTAGCTTCCAAGGAGAAGCGAATCGAAGAGCTTGAGAGAGAAATGGAGGCGCCGCATTTCTGGGACAATCCGGAGCGCGCCAACAAGCTGATGAAGGAACTGAAAAACTTAAAGGATACCTGCCAGACTTATCGGGAGCTGAAGAGGCGTTATGAAGATATTCAGACGCTGCTTGAGATGGGATATGAGGAAAATGACGAATCCCTGATACCAGAGATACAGGAGGAGCTTAACGTCTTTACGGAGACCTTTGAGGAAATACGGATTGGCACGCTGCTGACGGGCGAGTATGACAAGAGCAATGCTATTTTGAAGCTGAACGCAGGTGCAGGCGGCACGGAGAGCTGCGACTGGTGCGGTATGCTCTACCGCATGTATACGCGCTGGGCGGAGAGAAAGGGCTTTGCCATAGAGGTGTTGGATTATCTGGACGGGGACGAAGCGGGTATCAAGTCTGTGACATTTCAGGTAAACGGGGCGAATGCCTACGGCTATCTGAAATCCGAGAAGGGTGTGCACAGGCTGGTTCGTATTTCCCCTTTCAATGCGCAGGGGAAGCGGCAGACCTCTTTTGTGTCGCTGGATGTTATGCCGGATATCGAAGAGGATTTGGATGTGGAAATCAATGAAGAGGATTTGCGGATTGACACTTACCGAAGCAGCGGAGCCGGCGGGCAGCATATCAACAAGACCTCTTCTGCAATCCGTATCACCCATATTCCCACGGGGACGGTGGTACAGTGTCAGAATGAGAGAAGCCAGTTTCAAAATAAGGACAAAGCGATGCAGATGCTGAAAGCAAAGCTGTTTTTGCTCAAGCAGGAGGCAAATGCGGAGAAGCTGTCAGACATCAGAGGTGAGGTAAAAGAAATCGGCTGGGGCAATCAGATACGCTCTTACGTGCTGCAGCCTTATACAATGGTAAAAGACCACAGAACCGGTGTGGAAAGCGGAAATGCCGACGCTGTGCTGGACGGCGCATTAGACAATTTTATCAATGGATATTTAAAATGGCTTAGCATGGGAGCTAAGCCTGTAGCGGGAGCAGAGGAGTAATTACCTCTGCTCCTGTTTCATAATGTCAAAATAGAAAGCGGCAAATGTCATCTGCATATAAGGGATGACCCAGAGGATGCCGACAAGGGAAACCGCGCCTAATAAGAGCAGGGGGAGAAAGCTTAATTCCATATAAAAAAGCCTGCCCTTCTGTCCCCTCATAATGCGGAAGCTTGCTTTTAGTATCTCTGCAGCCGGTTTGTCGGGAAAGTCCAGCATCAGGTAATAACACTGGGAAAGACCGAGAGAGAGCGGTACATAAATCACCATGGCGGCCGCAAGGCAGGGGATCATGACGAATAAGTAGCGCGAATCCCAAGTCATCAGATATATCCGGTACGGTATGGAATAGGAAAGCGTGAGGACAATGCTCAGCACATTCATCACCAAAGAAACCGTAAGGGTGTTTTCAATATGGTGGGTAAACCCATAAAAAATGTCACTTAAGGACGCCGTGCCGCCGGAGGCAAACTTTAGGTAGACCAAAGCGGTTCCGGCATTGAATACCCCCATAAAAACGGACACAAGAAACGTAACTGCAACGGACAAAATATAACTAATAGTACCCGCAGACATAGGAACAAAGATATCCAGAATGGAATTGATTGTAATGGAAATCAGTCCCGTAACGAGGATGATACCAATCAACAGTCCATAATGTCCCGTGAGCTGTTCCTTGGCTTTGTCCTTGAGTTGTGAGCTGGATGCATATCGATTCATAAATTTCTTTCAACCTTCCCAAAGAGATGCCAGACGGCGCCATTATCTCCCGCTTTTCAAAGCAAGAGCCGCAGCTTAAACGGCAGCATCAAAATGCATACCCTCATACTTGCTTCTGTCGGTGCTCTTCATACTTTGCTGGTATGGATTATCCTCATTGAAGTATTTTATCTGGGTGCTTGTGGTGCCGCCGGAAACATAAGTGCGTCCGCACTCGGGGCATACACTGGTATGCAGGCTGACGGATGCGCTTACAACTTTGCCGTTTTTGGTGGCGGCATCTGAAAAAGCATTGGTTACATGCTCCTGCTCGTGGGCGCGTACCATGGATGCCGCAGCGTTTGGAGAAATATGTGCCGCGGATTTGAAGGAAACCATTTCATCCGAGCCGTCCTGATATTTGCGGTTTTTACAAGTCTGGCACTCGCCGCTTCCCGACTGTCCTTTTTGGGACTCGTTCGGCATACCGGCAAGCCGGGGCTCCTTCTGTGCGCCGTTTAACGGAAATGCGTATCCGCTCTGTCCGTAATTGTCAATCGATAAACTCATAAAATTCCTCCCTGCAAAATATCGTTTATGGTTCTATCCCGAAAAGCTGCCCCAGCTTGTCGCTGACGTCTCCGCCGTAGAGCTTTTCTATTTCTTCGAGGTAATTTTCCATGTATTCGTCAAAGTCATAGCCGTAAGTGCTTTGGAACAGCTTATTTACATAGTCCCTGTTTTTGGGGTTCAGAGCCTGCACAAAAAAAGTAATCGTGGTAATTAAGATAAAGGCGCTGATAATGATGCTCGTCAGAGAGGTCGAAAGACCTATCAGAGCGTGCGTCGTCATTCTTCTGCCCTTTCTCTTGGAGAGAATGGTAAATAAAATGGCAAGTGCGCCAATGGGCAGTGCCCAATATACGGAGACAAGGGATAAAAGTGAAATAATGCCCAAAACCATGGCGGCGGTAGCAAAAGCGTTTTTCTGCTCAGAGCGGCAGGGCTGATAATAATAGCCTCCCTGCGGCGGCTGCCAGCCTTCAGGCGGATAACCGCCATTTTGTCCATTTCTGCTGTCCATACGGATGACTCCCTGCATGTAAAATAATATTGAACCAATCTGTTTTTGGTAAGATTAGTGTAGCACTTTTTGCGGCTTTTGACAAATTAAACTTTATAAAATTCTTGTAGGAAATTCTACAAGGTTGTATGATAAAAACAATATCGAATGAAAATGATGAGGATGACTATGCTGAACATTGGAATATGTGATGACGGGCGGGAAATTTGTGCCGTGATGGAGAAGCAGATTCTGCGGTATGCAAAAGACAGGGGAATTGCAGTTGAGACAAAAGTGTGGTATACGGGGGAAGGGCTCTGCGATTATGTGAGGCAGGGCGGAAGTCTTGATATTTTGTTTTTGGACATAGAGCTGTATCATATGAGCGGTATAGAGGCGGCGGGGTTTATCAGGGAGCAGTTAGAGGACAGGCGGATGCAGATTATTTATATCTCGGGCAGGGAGTCCTATGCGCCGAAGCTTTTTAAGACGCAGCCGATGGATTTTCTGATAAAGCCCGTCAGTAAGGAAGCGCTGTCGGAGGCGCTTACGCTTGCCATCAAAATCCTGCGGCGGGACACGGAAAAATTTGAGTACCAGAACGGCAGGGATTACTATTATATTTCCTGCGGTGAGATTCTCTACTTTGCCAGCGAAGGCAGGAAGATAAAAATTGTGACACTTCGCGGTGAAAAGGAATTTTACGGGAGGATGAAAGAATTGTCGGGGCGGCTGCCGGAAGGCTTTTTGGTGATTCACCAGTCATATGCGGTAAATCGGGCGCATGTGGTGCGCTACACCTATGAGACGGTAGAATTGGCAGACGGGACGGTACTGGCAATCAGCAAGGCACACAGAAAACAGGTAAGAGAAATTTTGTTGCGGGAAATGTGAGATGGAGACAATTATTTGTATGTTGATAAACCTGTTCCGGATATATATGATTTACAGGTTTTTGAATGCTTTTTTTGGCAAAAGCGGGCAGAGCAGGACAAAACAGTTTTTGGTTTACGGCAGCTTTTTTCTGGTGAATACCGGTATGTATCTGCTTTTGCATATGATGTGGATCAATATAGCCTGCAATCTTTTGGGTATCTTTTGGGGAGCGGCGCTTCATACCAAATCGGTGAAGGCGAGGTTCTTTGTGAGCAGCTTTGTCTGCGGGGTCATGATTGGCTGCGATACTATGGTGACGCTGTTGTTTATCGAGTATGAGGACGGTATGAAGACAAGTCAGGCGTATGCGGCGGTAGTGGTGTTCTTGATGCTTATATGCGAGCTTTTGGCGGAAAAGGTTCTGCACGACAGGAAAAGCAAAGAGGTATACTGCGGACTGCCGTTAATTTTGGTGCCGTCTGCCAGTATTGTGCTGATTTGTCTTTTGTTTTATACGAAAAATATTACGAAGAACGGCATGGTATTGTTTGGCGTAGGTCTTTTGGCGATAAACTTTTTTGTGTTCTGGCTGTATAACCTGCTGTCGGATACGATTTCCAGACAGTATGAAAATGAGGCGCTGCGTTTTAAAGTGCAGGGATATGCCAGTCAGATTGACGTTATGCTGGACAGCGAGGAGAAGGTGAAGGCGCTTCGGCATGACATGAAGCATCATCTGGGAGAATTGAAGGCGATGGCGGCAAAGGGAAAGGATGCGGAGATGCTCATTTATATCAGCGACATGGAAGGCTTTATGGGAAATCCTGACGAAGTTGCCGCTTCGGGAAATGTGGAAATAGACGGCGTCTTGAATTATATGATAAAGCGTGCAAAGCGTGAGCTTGCAAACGTGGAGGTGCAGGTGCAGCTTCCGAAGGCGGTCGGACATTCTTTTGATATCAACGTGATTTTGGGTAATTTGCTGGAAAACGCTATAGAGGCGGCGGCAAAGACAAAAGAAAAGCGGCTGGGGGTAAAAGTGCGCATGAAGCAGGGGATTCTGCGGATTGAGGTGGAAAACAGCTTTGACGGAAAACTGCGGCAGAGTCCGCAGGGATTGCTTACCACCAAGGACGAAAGCATTCACCACGGAATCGGTTTGAAAAATGTACGGAAAATGGTAGAAAAATATGACGGAAGCATGGAGGTACATGCCGAGGGAAACAGATTTTGTGTAAGCCTGCTTCTGTATCTTTTAGAAAGCGGGGAGGAAGCCGACAAATCTCCTGCGGTTAAGGCGGGTCAATTATGACAAGAGCATAGCCCGATTTTGACAAAAAACGGGCATATCTATCAAAATGTGATAAAATAGCAGTCGAAAATGGGCGCCGGTCTATAAGACGGAAGAGATCGGCGGGTAAGGAGGCTTCAGTTGAAAAATAGGACTGCAATTTTAAAAATCAGAAGATTTGCGCTTTTGTGTTGTGCCATATGCTGTTTTGCAGCATGTTCTCCCGAATATCCCAAGAGGCCGGTTTCAGATGCAGGCACGGGAAGTTTAGAGGGTCTTATCGAACAAGAAAATGGGGGACAGGCGCCGGAAGGCGGCACGCAGGACATGGGAGACAGCGGACAGGAGGGCGGCAGCGATGTGCCGGATACGGCGGATGGCGGCAAGCCGGGACTCGACGGTAACGAGTATGCGGAAGAAATGTCCCAAATACGGCAGGAGGATATATGTCAGATGGGAGATGCCCTGATGTATGATGGGGTTTCTTTCTGCTTGCTTTCTTATGAGAGAACCAAAGATTTTGGAGACAGGGTCTCCGAGAATTTGAGCGACTGGTTTGAAACAGATGCGGACAAGAACCTGACGGGGGACTATTATTACATATTTCTGACGCTGCGCATCACCAATGAAAGCAGCGAGACGATTGAGGTGCACAGGACGCATGGAGAAATTGCGGCTGTGAAAGAAAATATGGAATATTGCACAGCAGGGGAGCCCTGTTATGTAGATGAGGAGTACACAGAAGGCGACCCTTCCAGCGTCTGGGCGTGGAAGTTTGAACCGGGCGAAAGCACTACCTGTGAAGTTGGATATATTATAGAAGGAGACTGCCTGGAGGACTATTTGTATTACAAATTTATCACATCTGAAAATGAGGAATTTGCGGATAAATTTATCAAGCTGGAATGACGGTCTGTTTTGCCAAATGCTTTACACCGTAACTTTTCATTGAAAGCATGGGGATTTTTGGGTATAATGGCAGTAGTGTCCGAATGAGAGAAAAGGGCGCGCAGAGAGGAAAATCACCATGGATATCTTACAAAAAATGACGGAAGAGCTTAAGGTGCAGAAGTGGCAGGTGGAGGCGGCAGTCAAATTGATTGACGAGGGCAATACAATTCCTTTTATATCCCGCTACAGGAAGGAAGCGACGGGCTCCCTTGACGATGAGCAGCTCCGCAATCTGCATGAGCGGCTTACATATCTTCGCAATTTGGAGGAAAAGAAGGAGCAGGTGCTCCACAGCATAGAAGAGCAGGGGCAGCTTACGGAGGAGCTGAAGGATAACATTTTAGCGGCGGAAACGCTGGTAGTCGTGGAGGATTTGTACCGTCCTTACCGTCCGAAGAGAAAGACCCGCGCTAGTGTGGCGAAAGAAAAGGGGCTGAGCGGACTGGCGGAATATATCCTGCGTCAGGATGCTGCCTCACCCTTGGAGGAGGAAGCGGCAAAATATGTTTCCGAGGAAACAGTTTCCGAAGAAAAACGGGTAAACAGTGTGGAAGAGGCGCTGCAGGGGGCAAAGGATATTTTGGCGGAAGGCATTTCCGACGAGGCGGCGCATCGGCTTTATATCCGCAATGCCACTATGGAGGAGGGCACTATTACTTCAGCGGCAAAGGATGAAAAAGCGGAGAGCGTCTATGAAATGTATTACCAGTTTGAAGAGCCGGTGAAGAAAATTGCAGGGCACAGAATTCTTGCCCTGAACCGCGGGGAAAATGAGAAGGTATTGACTGTCAAAGTCAATGCACCGGCAGAACGTATCCTCCGATACTTGGAAAAAAAGATAATTACGAGTGATAATGTCTATACAACGCCGGTTTTGCAGGAGGCGGCACGAGATGCCTATGAGCGTTTGATAGCGCCTGCTATTGAAAGAGAGGTTCGCAATGAACTGACGGAGCGCGCGGAGGATGGCGCCATCAATGTGTTTGGCAAAAATCTGGAGCAGCTTCTCATGCAGCCGCCTATTGCGGGCAAAGTGGTGCTTGGGTGGGATCCCGCTTTTAGGACGGGCTGCAAGCTTGCCGTTGTAGATGCAACCGGAAAGGTGCTGGACACAAAGGTGGTGTATCCGACCGCGCCGCAGAATAAGGTGGCTGAAGCAAAGGCAGAAGTCAAAAGAATGATTCAAAAATATGGGATTTCATTGATTTCCGTCGGCAACGGTACGGCGTCGAGGGAGTCTGAGCAGGTGATTGTGGAAATGATAAAGGAACTCGACGTACCGGTGCAGTATGTGATTGTAAGCGAGGCGGGCGCTTCCGTCTATTCGGCGAGTAAGCTGGCAACAGAGGAGTTTCCCAATTTTGACGTAGGGCAGCGAAGCGCGGCATCGATTGCGAGGAGGCTGCAGGACCCGCTGGCGGAGCTTGTAAAAATAGATCCCAAGTCCATCGGCGTCGGACAGTACCAGCATGATATGAATCAGAAAAAGCTGGGAGAGACTCTGGGCGGCGTGGTGGAGGACTGCGTCAATAAGGTAGGAGTGGACTTGAATACGGCATCCGTTTCTTTGCTTTCCTATATTTCCGGCATCAGCAAAGCGATTGCCAAAAATATTGTGGACTACAGAGAGAAGAACGGCAGGTTTACCAACAGGCAGCAGCTTTTGAAGGTGGCAAAGCTGGGACCGAAGGCGTTTGAACAGTGCGCGGGCTTTTTGCGGATACAGGATGGGGACAATCCCTTGGATGCCACCAGCGTGCATCCGGAATCCTATGAGGCGGCTATGAAGCTTTTGGACAAGCTGGGGCTTTCCATGGAGGATGTGAAGCAGGCGCAGAAAAAGGCGGCTGCGGAAAAGCTTTCCGGCAAAAGCACGAAAGCGGCATTAAAGGCGGATAGCAGGAAGATATCCGACAGCAACGGCGGAAAGCTGAAGAGTGGGGGAAAGACCATTCAGGTAAGAAATACGGGTACGGCAATGGGGAGGGCACTGGCGCAGGCAATGGGCGGCATGGTGTTGGAAGAAGGTGCGAAAAAAGGCGTTAAAACCGGCAGTACGGCGGATTTATCCGTAATGTCCGCACAGGAAAACGGTTCTGCAAAGGCAGAAGCGGCTGGCAGCCTTGAGAAGAGAATTGGCGATAAGAAAAAGCTTGCACTGGAATTGGGCATCGGAGAAATTACCTTGACAGATATCATTAAGGAATTGGAGAAGCCGGCAAGAGACCCTCGTGAAAGTATGCCCGCCCCTATTTTGCGCAGTGATGTGCTCGATATGAAGGATTTAAAGCCCGGCATGGTACTAAAGGCTACGGTCCGCAACGTAATAGATTTCGGCGTGTTTGTGGACATTGGCGTGCATCAGGACGGTCTGGTGCATATTTCACAGATTACGGACCGTTTTATCAAGCATCCGCTGGAGGCGGTCAGTGTCGGCGACGTTGTAGAGGTACAAGTACTCAGCGTGGATGTGGCAAAGAAAAGAATTGCGCTTACCATGAAAATTGGCAGAGAAGGGAAGTAGAGCTTTACGCATGTGTCAAAACGGCAGTTTTATGGGAGTTACACCAAGAGAGTTTTCTGCGCCATGAATAAAAGGGTCAAGTTTCGAACTTGACCCTTTACGTTGTCAGCTTTCATTTAATAGCCGGGTATTACAAATATGCAATCGTGGGTTGCTTAACGAACGTTATTAAAAACTTCGAATCCCAGTATTTCTATGATGATACCTTCCTCGTAGCCGTCGCCTTGGATTGCGAGCCTGTGTACGTCACTGACCCGGTAAACAAGCGCTCCGTATACAACAGTTCCGCCGTCCTTTACATGCGCGGGGATGGGCACCAGTAAAACGAGTAATAAAATAATAATCGCTGCTATAGTTATTTTCTTTTTCACGGTAGCTCCTTTTCGGTGGAATGCTGCAAATGCGCAATTACCAAACATCTATGAAAGCGGCATAGTCATTACGTTTTTTATTACCTACAATTATAACAAAGAAGCCATATCGTGTCAACACAGCAGTTTAGACATTTTTTCGTGTTTTAAACATAATGGTAACGGTTTCTTTTTGCAGCGAAAAAGGTAATCGTGACAACAAAGGCAAACAGTTCGGCTATGACGATGGCAAGCCATATACCATCCAAATGCCAAAAGCAGGGCAGCAGCAGGACCGTGATTATCTGGAAGAGAAATGTCCTTAAAAAGGAAATTGCTGCGGATACGGCGCCGTCGCCAAGCGAGGTAAAAAAGGAAGAACCCCACACGTTGATGCCCATTACGGCGAAAGCGAGGGAATACAGCCGAAAGCCATGGCAGGTCATGGCAAACAAGTCTGCATCATAACTTGCGAAAAGCGCTACTAAAGGAGCGGAGGAAAGCTCGGCGAGTAGTGTGAGGATAAGCCCCGATGCGCCCATGATGACAAATCCCTTTCTGAAAAGATTTTTTAGTTCATTGAGGTTTCCGGCGCCATAATGGTAAGCAGGGAGAGGCGCGCTGCCGATGGAGTAGCCCATAAACACGGCAAGAAAAATAAAGTTTACATACATAATAATGCCATAGGCGGCAATGCCGTTTTCTCCCGCAAGCTTCATAAGCTGAAAGTTATATAAAATATTGACGACGGAAGCAGACAGATTCGTCACCATTTCTGAGGAGCCGTTGGAACATGCTTTCAGCAGAATACGCCTGTTCAGGGGAGCTTTGGTGAGCCTAAGCAGGCTGTTGTTCTTTTTGGAAAAATAAAACAGCGGCAGGATGCCTCCGATAAACTGCCCGATGGCAGTGGCAAGAGCGGCACCGGCTATACCCATATTGAAAACCGCAATAAACAGATAATCCAATAGAATATTGCTGAGTCCTGCGGCAATGGAAATTTTCAGGCTTAAAGCAGGTTTTTCAGCAGTCGGAAAAAAACTTTGAAAGACATTCTGTAAAATAAAACCGGTCTGGGAAATGAACAAAATTCTACCGTAGACCACGCAATATGCCAGCAAATCACCGTCTGCGCCAAGTGCGGCAGAAATGGGGCGTACGCATAAAAAGCCGATTATGGACAACAACAGGCTGACGCCTGTCGTGACATAAATAAACATGGAAAAATAACTGTTGGCAAGCTCCCGCTTTCCCTCGCCAAGCATTTGGGCGACAATGGCACTTCCTCCTGTTCCAAGCATATAGCCGATGCTTCCGATACCCATCATGACAGGCATAATCAAATTGACGGCGGCAAAGGGCGTTTTTCCCACATAATTAGATACAAAAAATCCATCCACAATACTGTAGAGAGAACTGAAAACCATCATCATGACAGGGGAAATAACATATGATATTAATTTTTTGTAAGTAAAATGGTCTGATAATTGTATTCTGTTTTTCATAGCATTTTCTTTCTTTAAATTTATGACAATAATTTATGACAATAGAAGACTCGTAAGCGAGGATTCTATTGTTTGTTTTCGGATTTGCGGCAGGCGGCGATACACTGTTCCTTGAATAGCAGAAGATATTTTGCCGTCAGCCGCAGCAATTCCCGACTCTCTTCGGAAGTCATCAAATCAAAGCCGCTGTTTTCCAGTTCCATGATGGGGAAAATTTTCTCTTTCACAAGAACTTCGCCGGCGGCAGTCAAATGCATATGCATGTCCCGTTTTCTGCCGCGGGTTAAAGTAAGAATGCCTTCCCGCTCCAGCTTTTTGGTGGCGGAATTGATGGTCTGCCTGCTGATGCCGTAGGAAGCAGCAATATCCTTTTGCAGACAGCCGCCGCCCATTTCAGCTAAAGCGTATAGAATAAACATGGCGCTGTCGGAGAGTCCGGCATGAAGCGCAAGCATATGGTAAAGCCCATCCATTTCCCTGTATAGGCGGTTAAATTCTTTTAATTCCCGATTTTGATTGTTCTGCATAAAAACCTCATTTCTTTTTTATAAATCCGATTTCGTATTTAGTGTAAAAGATTATAATCCGATTTCATACTTAAGTCAAGGAAAATTTAAAATGATTATATTGTATGGATTTTGCAGAATCGGTATCCTTATTATGGATAAATAAAAATGGTTGCTTTTTCCGCACATTTGTATTAAAATAATCACCAGAATACAGAAAGAAGTTCTTCGGGGTTGGGTGAAATTCCCTACTGGCAGTGAAGCGGAAGCAATTCCGACGAGTCTGCGACCTGCAAAACACCTGTAAGTTTTCACATAGACAGGGTTTTGTGGCTGAGCCGGTCCAATCCGGCACCAACAGTACAGTCTGGATGAAAGAAGAAAGATATGCATACTGCTGTGTTTTTCTATTATATTCTATATTATAATAAGAAAAGCAATGTTTGGCTGTAAGCATTTTACCCCGAATTTTTCGGGGTTTTTTATTTATGACAATAAAAGATTGCGAAGCAGGCTTTTATTGTATATGACAATAGAAAACTGCGAAGCAGGATTTCTATCGTATATGACAATAGAAAATTTGCACAAAACCGAAAAATTCGGGCGGTTTTCCGGAAATATGTCAGAAATCCATATTTCCGGCGCGGAGAATTTCCTTTCCAAATTTAACGCAGGACGGCGGGTGGTATACCTTTTTTAAATCCGCAGACTTGCATTAGGATTAGGGTGTCAAAAGCCCTGACCCTAAGGGTTTCAACAGGGAATTGCGAAACTTCCAATTTTCACAAACCGAATTGGCAACTTGGCACTGCAGGAGCTGACCTTTGCTTATGGAATATACAACTTGCATAATTCGAAGCCGGCAAATAGGAGTTTCGTAATTACTACATGGTTTAAATTTGAAGGGAGACTGAAAAAATGAATGGATTATGGAAAACGGTAACAGAAAACTTTGTGTTTGTGCTGGAATTTGTGGGAGTGATTGCCCTGATGTTTCTGGTGGCGATTGCAGTGCAAAAGGCGGCGGATAAAAAACGAGGAGTGAAACGAAAAATCTTTACAACCCGTATGATGGCGGTAGTCGGTATGTTTTCAGCGATTGCAACGGTGCTTTATCTCTTTGATTTTCCGCTTCCTTTTCTTGCGCCTGGTTTTTATAAGGTAGATTTCAGCGAACTTCCGGTTCTGATAGGCAGTTTTGCTTTTGGACCGGTGGCGGGCGTTATGATTGAATTTTGCAAAATTTTGCTGAAAATTCTTATCAAATCAAGCAATACGGCATTTGTGGGTGACCTGGCTAATTTTGCGGTGGGCTGCAGTCTGCTTCTGCCTGCGGGCGCGGTATATGAATTTTTTAAGAGTAAGAAAGGAGCCATTGCCGGATGTATTGCCGGAACCCTGTGCATGACGGTATTTGGAAGTCTGTTTAACGCTTTATATCTGATTCCCAAATTTGTTGTACTTTATGAATTGCCTTCCGTAGACTCGATAATAGGAATGGGAAGCGCGGTGAATCCGGCAATCACCAATCTGACGACTTTTGTGTGTCTGGCTGTTGCGCCTTTGAATCTGCTGAAAGGAAGTGTGATTTCCATTATCACTATGCTGGTTTATAAGCCGTTAAGCCCTATTTTAAAAGAGGGGCACAGCATGGCGGGGAAAAAGCAAAGCAAGTTGCTATAAATATACAAAAAAATGCTAAAAATATGTTGACACACCTCTCCTTTTTTGATATTATAAGCATTGCGCTGGTTAAGCGGCGCAGTGCATGGAGAGGTATCGAAGTGGTCATAACGAGGCGGTCTTGAAAACCGTTTGTCCGC
>ERZ778515.138-NODE-138-length-63647-cov-6.075764_pt1 | contig 63647 bp, 60 predicted proteins | sample MGYA00510343_ERZ778515 | MGnify/ENA primary metagenome ERZ778515 (study PRJEB29527, sample SAMN07138965) | mouse gut metagenome | material: feces | host: mouse | place: China:Nanjing | collected 2016-01-25 ...
CTATAACCGTAGAGGTCACAGTGCCTTTGCGGTTTTTCTTTTGTCGTTTTTTATCGGAATATGCCGCAGGGCCGTTTCTGCTGTTGGTGTAATGTACGCCGGTCAAAGTCAAAAACAGGCTATGCCAGCGAAAAAAGTTTTTATCAATGCAGCGAATGTAAAGGCTGCCCTTACAAAAAGGACTGCATCAGAGGGAACAACTGCAAAACGCCAATGGAAGAACGCAACAAGGTTCTTTCTGTGGCAAAGACATTTCTAAAGTATCGAAAAAATATTTGGAGAGGATTCTCTCTGAGGAAGGAATTCTGCTCCGTACAAACAGGAGCATCCAGGCGGAAGAAAAGTCAAAAAGGAAGCTGCCTCTTCACAATAGAAATTTACCTGCACGGTTCTTCCCATAATACTTGTACAATCTGACCGGTTGATGTTATAATGATGCCATTCACATCAATGGAGGAAACATAATGAGTTCAGCAAGAAAAAACGGGCATTTATACCGCTCCCTGCAGTCCATGAGCGTGATACCCCTGCTCGTTCTGGCATTGATTATTACGGTTTTCAGCTATTATGCAGTAAAACAAGCCATGCATACAGAGGTTCATATTGAACTGCGCAATACCGCAGAAAATGTTATGATGATGTATGATTTGCTCTATCCCGGCGATTATTATTTGGAGGGCACGAATTCTTATGATTTTTACAAGGGAACACAAAACCTGACTGACGACCATTCCATTGTTGACCGCCTGAAGGCTGACACCCAGACAGATGTCACTATTTTTTATCAGGATACCCGAATCCTGACAACCATCTGTAATACCGAAGGCCGCCGTATTACCGGTACCGGTGCGGGCGCACTGGTGATTCAGGACGTTCTTTTTTCAGGGCAGCCGCATTTTTACACCAATACAGAAATCAACGGGCAGCAATACTTTGCCTATTATACGCCCCTTCGCAACAGCGACGGCAGCATAGTCGGCATGATTTATGCCGGCAAGCCCTGCACAGAGGTAAACGCCGCAGTCCGACGCGCCGTTCTTCCTATTATATTAATTGCTATATGCAGCATGGCAGTAGTCAGCCTGATTTCTTCCTCTTATACACGCAAGCTGACAAATGCCCTTCAGAAAATCCGCACCTTCCTCTCCAAAGTATCCACCGGCAATCTTTGGGAAGAGCTGGACTTTGACGTTCTCCGGCGAAACGACGAGCTCAGCGAGATGGGCTATTCCGCTCTTTATATGCAGCGCTCGCTCCGCAATTTAGTAGAGCAGGATACCTTGACAGAATTAAACAACCGGCGCTTTGCAGATAAGCATTTAAAGCAGACGCAGATGAATGCCAATACTTACGGGAACCACTTTGTAGTAGCGATAGGCGACATCGATTTATTTAAGTCTGTCAACGATACTTACGGCCATGATTGCGGCGACGTCGTATTAAAGCGTGTCGCCGCTGTTTTAAAAAATCATATGATAGGCAAGGGCTTTGTTGCACGCTGGGGCGGTGAAGAGTTTCTTTTCCTATACGACAATTTAGAGCTTGGTGCGGCGCGTGCGGAGACAGAAAAACTTCTTCAGGAAATCCGCAGCATGGCAGTCGACTATGAAGGGCAGACCGTCCGCATTACCATGACCTTCGGTCTTGCAGAGGGAGGCGTCAATACGAGTATCCGCACCCTTTTGCAGACAGCGGATGCAAAGCTGTATGAGGGCAAAGAAAGCGGCAGAAACCGCATAATTTCATAAAATTTCGACCTTGACGTCTTTATGAAAAAGTCGTATGATATGTGCAGCATTTACAACTGTCTTGACAGTTGAATTTGAAACATTTACTTAGCGCGGAGGCAAAAAATGGATAGACAAAATCTTACTCTGCTGACCGACCTTTACGAGCTTACCATGATGCAGGGCTATTTTAAAAACAAGGACAAAAATGAAACCGTTATCTTTGACGCTTTTTATCGTGCCAATCCGAACGGCGGCGGTTATGCCATTGCCGCCGGCTTAGAACAGGTTATTGACTATATCAAAAATCTTCGTTTTGATGAAGAGGATATTTCCTATCTGGCAAGTCTCGGTATTTTTGAAGCGGACTTTTTGGATTATCTAAAAAATTTCCGTTTTACCGGTGACATCTATGCCATTCCTGAGGGGACCGTCGTTTTTCCAAGAGAGCCGCTTGTCAAGGTGATTGCTCCCATTATGCAGGCGCAGCTTGTAGAAACCGCTATTTTAACCATCATCAACCACCAAAGCCTGATTGCCACCAAAGCTTCCCGCGTCTGCTTTGCCGCGCAGGGAGACGGCATTATGGAATTCGGACTGCGGCGGGCACAGGGGCCGGATGCCGGTATTTATGGCGCCAGAGCCGCCATGATTGGCGGCTGTATTGCCACCAGCAACGTGCTTGCCGGACAGCTTTTTGACGTACCTGTTAAAGGCACCCATGCCCATAGCTGGATTATGAGTTTTCCCGACGAATATACGGCGTTTAAAACTTATGCCGATATTTACCCTGACGCATGTATTCTGTTGGTAGATACCTACGATACTCTAAAATCCGGTGTCCCCAATGCGATAAGAGTGTTTCAGGAAATGCGAAAAGCAGGCATTCCCCTGACCTCATATGGTATCCGTCTTGACAGCGGCGACCTCGCTTACTTGTCCAAAAAAGCGCGCAAAATGTTGGATGCGGCAGACTTTCCCGACGCCATTATCTCTGCTTCCAACGACTTGGATGAATACTTAATTGACAGTTTGAAGGTACAGGGCGCTGCTATCACCTCATGGGGCGTGGGCACCAACCTGATTACCTCCAAAGACTGCCCGTCCTTTGGCGGCGTGTATAAGCTTGCCGCCGTAAAAGGCGCTGACGGCAGCTTTATTCCCAAAATCAAGCTTTCCGAAAACAGCGAAAAGGTTACCAACCCCGGCAACAAAACCATTTACCGTATTTATGAGAAAGAAACGGGAAAGGTCAAGGCTGACTTAATCTGTCTGGCTGACGAACAATTTGATGCTTCCGAACCCATGCGGCTGTTTGACCCGATAGAGCCATGGAAAAAAACCAAGCTTGCGGGCGGTACTTATACACTCCGAGAGCTTATGGTTCCTGTTTTCCAAAACGGTGTATGTTGCTATACCTCGCCCAGCGTAATGGAAATCCGCGATATCTGCAAAAAAGAGCTTAATACCCTCTGGGACGAAACGAGACGCCTTGTTAATCCGCACAAGGTGTATGTTGACCTCTCCCAAAAGCTTTACGATACCAAAATCCGGCTTTTGGATGAAATGAGTGAAAAATAAAGATGGCAGATAATTTTTTAACAAAAAAGGGAGCCAGTTTTTTATCCGCTCCCTTTTTCTTTTTGCAGCATTTGTAAGGCATGTCATTTATTGCTCCATCTGCCTGCCCAAGAAGCCCGCAGCCGACATAATCAGCTTATGCTCTACTTCTCCCAGCTTTGTCTTTCCGTCATTTTCCAGAATTACGACTGCTCCGATTACATCTCCTTCACAAATAATGGGCGTCAGCGCCTCCTGCTGATATTCTTCGCTGTCTTCCTCTATGACGGAAATAAAACTTTTTTCTCCGCGCGACGCAATGATGGTCTCCCGCTCCGCAATTTTTTCTTCCAACTGCTTGCTGATGCTTTTGCCCAGAAAATGCTTGTAGCCGCCGCTCACCGCAATAAACTGGTCCCTGTCGGCAATCAGCGCCGCATGACCGGATACCTGCGACAGGCTTTCCGCATATTGCCTCGCAAAAGTTGTCATCTCGCCAATAGGAGAATATTTCTTTAATATGATTTCGCCTTCCCTGTCCGTAAAAATTTCCAGAGGGTCGCTCTCCCTGATTCTTAAGGTTCTGCGGATTTCCTTTGGTATCACAATACGTCCAAGGTCGTCTATCCTTCTTACGATTCCTGTTGCTTTCATTGATTTCCTCCATTTGCAGATAATAATTTGTAAAATGTGATACTATTATCTGTAAATAGTGGTATTTTATACCTTGAAAATTTAGTTTCGCAACTCTAAACTAATTCCTCCTAATTTCTATCTTCTTTTTACACCGAGAGGGCTTCCATCCCTTCTCACATCACCTGTCTTCTTTTTGCGGCGTCCTTTTTCCTCTCCATAGCCGCGGATATCGCGGCGACTGCCTCTTCCTTCCCCAAATCTTTCGTCCGAACGGCGGCTTTTTCTCTCTTCCCCGTAATCTCGACCGCTGCGGCGTCCGCCCCTCTCTCCCTCGCGGCGGCTGTCACGGCGCCCGCCTCTTCCTTCTCCGAATCTTTCGTCCGAACGGCGGCTTTTTTTCTCTTCTCCGTGGCCTCGGCTGCTGCGGCGTCCGCCCTTCTCTTCCTCACGCCGGCTGTCATGGCGTCCGTCCCTCTCTTCTTCACGGTTCTTGCCTGAGCGGTTTTTTCTGCTTTCCTGTCCGCCCTCTGCACCTTTTCTGCGCTCTCCGCGCCGTCCGAATATTCCCGCTTTCTTGGGTTCCTCTACCGCGATTTCCTGAATGCTGTCACCCACCTGCATTCTGACAAACGCCGCCAAAAGATCCATCGGGTCTGCTTCCAGATCCGTAATTTTTTCTTCTATTTTTCCTTTTAAACTCTCCAAGTTTTCTGCCGCTGCCTTTTCCATCGCTGCTGCAAGCACCTTGTCCACTTTAATGTCCATAACCTGCTTTGCGTTTGGCACCCGCATCTCCGTCATCTTTGTCTTGCAGATTCTTTCAATATCCCGAATCCGGTAAAGGTCTCTGCCATAGGCAAAGGTAAATGCCATACCCTCCTTGCCGGCGCGTCCGGTTCGTCCAATTCTATGCACATAATATTCTATGTCCTGTGGAACGTCATAATTAAATACTGCTTCCAAGTCATCCACATCGATACCGCGCGCCGCAACATCAGTCGCTATCAGGATTTCCAGACTGCCGTTTTTAAAACGGTTCATCACAAAATCCCTCTGCTTCTGCGTCATGTCGCCGTGCAGCCCTTCCGCCTGATACCCACGGTTTTTCAGGTTTGCCGCCAGCTCGTCCACCATTCTTTTGGTATTGCAGAAAATAATGGAGCGTTTAAAATCATGCAGCTCCAAAAGCCTGCTGATAACTTCCTCTTTATAAATATTCTTTACCACAAAATAATACTGCTTAATCAGCGGTATCGTCAGCTCTTTCTTGGTGACTTTTATCAGCTTGGCATCCTTCTGATATTTGTCCGTAATATCCAAAATCGCCTGCGGCATGGTAGCGGAAAACAACGCCGTCTGATGCTCGTTTTCTATCTCGCCCAAAATAGTCTCCATATCCTCGCGGAATCCCATATCCAGCATCTCATCCGCCTCGTCAAGAATAACCATCTTCACATTTTGAATCTTAATGGTATGCCTGCGCATATGGTCCATGACACGCCCGGGCGTCCCGACAATAATCTGTACGCCGCCCTTCAATGCCTTAATCTGTCTGCTGATGTCCTGCCCGCCGTAAATAGGAACCATTTTTACATTGTGCATATATTTAGAAAATTTTCTAAGCTCATCTGCCGCCTGAATTGCCAGCTCCCTCGTAGGGCACAAAATGATACCCTGCAGGCTTTTGTCATTTTCATCTATTCTCTGCAGCATAGGAATCCCAAATGCCGCCGTTTTTCCTGTGCCGGTCTGCGCCTGCCCGATAACGTCTCTTCCCTCCATCAAAATCGGTATTGCCTGCTTCTGGATAGGCGTCATATTCTCATAACCCATTTCTGCTACCGCACGCAGGATTCTCTTGTCTATCCCCGAGTTTTCATAGCACATATCTTCGCTTTCCTGCGCCTTTGCATCCGTCTCTTCCATTACCTTCATTTCATCCAAATCCATCTAATATACCATGCCTTTCCATCTGCAACGCTTCTTAAAACACCAAAATCCAATGTAGCAAAAAAACAACGTCCCGTGCAAAGGACGTTGTCTGTCAACTTTTACGAACCGATTTATTGTATATTACTTTTTTTAAAAAGTCAAGTTATATTTTAAAGACACTCATAGAGTTATATTTTAAAGACACTCATAGAGCTTTCCAGTTCTCCGGCAACTTCTTTCAGCTTTCCTGCCTGTTCTGCCATATTCTGCACGATGGCGCCTACTTCCGTTGCAGAGGCAGAAGTCTCCTCCGTACCCGCCGCATTCTCCTGCGCGATGGCGGTCAGATTTTGTACAACGTCAACTACATTGATACGCGCCTCGTCCATCATATCAATGCTCTTTGCAATAGCCTCCATGCTAATCAGGGAAGTATCGATTCCGCTCTTTACCTCCGTAAAGCCTGCTCCCGTCTTCTCAACGTTGGCACTCTGCTTTTCGATGATTTCCTTCACGGCATTCATCGTCTCCACTGCTTCTTCAGAATCCCGAATCAGAGAATCGATAATCTCCTCAATTTCTCTTGCCGACTCATTGGACTGCTCTGCCAGCTTCTGAATCTGGGACGCTACCACCGCAAAGCCGCGCCCCTGCTCGCCTGCCCTTGCCGCCTCAATAGAAGCGTTTAAAGAAAGCAGGTTAGTCTCCTCCGCAATGGAGGTAATCATGGTTGTCGCTTCCCGAATCTTTAACGCAGATTCATTGGTCGTATTGGTCTGCTCTGCAATTCTCTCTATTGCCTCTCTGGTTCTGACATTCGTATCATCTAACGCTTTCAACGTATCCATCGCCTCTATACTTGCACGCTGCATGGTATCCGCATTAACATTGAGCCTCTCTACCTGTCTGCCTGTCTCCTCCACCATATTGCCGATTAAGATAACGTTCTCCGTCGCTTTCTGTGTCTCTTCAGCCTGTGAAGTAGCGCCGTCCGCAATCTCACCGATGGCGCGATCCACCTGTCCGACCGCATCGCTGGTCTCCGCCGTCTCATTGCTCAACACATCCGCCGCCTCATACAAGCTTTTGCTCTGCTCCTTAATCTGCATATACACCGCAACAAGCTCTTCCCGCAACGCAGAAATCGCACGGCTCATCTGCCCCGTCTCATCCTTACGCCGATTCAGCTTTTCCTGCGTCGCATCCGCTGAAAAATCCAGCTCCGACAGCTTCAGTACATTTTTAGCCAGCATATTGATAGGTCTTACTACCAGCTTTCCAAGTCCAAAACCAATCAGCCCACAGACTACCAGCACAATAATGCCGCTGATATAGGAACGCAGCATCATCAAATCAACCTTGCTGAAAATTTCGCTCTCATCCGCTGTAATCACCAGAATATAATTACCGTTGCCTCCCACATAATAGGAAGCATATTTCATAACGCCCTTAAAATCATAAGTTATAATATCCGGCTCCGGCGTCCTGCCCTGCGCAATTTCCCCGACAAGCCCCTTTACCACTTCATTTTCTACCGGCTGTCCGATTTTCTCCGCAGTCGGATGGTAAAGCATAGTGCCCTGCGCATCCGTTATGTATGCATAACTGGACTCCGCCCCCTTGATATGGACGTCATGAAACATCTCGCTTAGCGAAGCCGCCGCCAATGCCTGCTCTTTTCCATCCTCTGCAAGCTTTTTCTCCAGATTCCTGCCATAGACAACCGCCATATCATACATATAGTTTTCTGCGTTGGAGGCAATATTTTCCTTTATCAAAGGTAGAAAAGTCCACACTTCCAGCAGCCATGTGGCACAAACGCCAACTACAACACACCATAACACTTTGACAGCAATGGAATGTATCAACCCTACTTTTTTTCTTTTTTTCATAAATAACACCCTTACCCTTCCCGTTACCCGCCCTCATCGCTGGACACATCAAAGATATTCTTAACTTCCGTCCTGTCATAATTTACAAATGCCAAACAAACCATTAGGCTTATCTGGCATTTTACTTTCTTTTATGTAGTCACTGACCGATACCTAATTGCAAAATATAAAGGATAACTGCCTTTAGTATACCTTAAATCGACAATAATTACAACTATTATCTGTCCATTTCTGCAATACGCCCTGTGGATTTGTGCTCTCTGATGATTCCCTCTATTTCCTTTAAGTCTGTGGAAAGCAAGTCCCCGGGAATCGTATTTTTCAGCGCACTGGTGGCATTACCAAATTCCAGCGCTTTTACATAATTGCCCTCATGCGCCAGAAGACCGTAGAGTACCCCTGAAATATAGGCATCGCCGCTGCCGATTCTGTCCACCACCTCGATATCGGCATAGGGCGCTTCCTCGTAAAAGGTATCGTCCTTCGCACTGTAAATAATCGAGCCAAAGGTATGCCGCTTCGGGCTGTGTACGACTCTCTGGGTGGACGCCACAAGGGAAATCGGATATTCCTTTGCAAAGCTCTTCATAATGCTTTTGGCATCGCCCTCTTTTAGAAAGGTCAGCCGCGCCGTATCCTCAGAGCAGAAAAAGATATCCACATAGGGCAGAATCTCCTCGATGCATTCCTTTGCCTCCGCCCCTGTCCAAAGATTACCGCGGAAATTGACATCAAAAGATATCATAGCGCCCTGTTCCTTAAAACGTTTCATCATTTCAATGGCGGTTTTTCTGCACTGGGGACTGAGCGCCAGCGTAATGCCGCTGGTATGGAAGCAGCGCGCAGAGCTGTACAGCTCATCACCGTAATCGGAAACGTCGATTTTATTTACCGACGTATTTTTCCTGTCGTACACAATGCGGGGCTTTCGCGGATATGCGCCGTTTTCATAGTAATATACGCCCAATCTTGCATCCTTGTCGTCGTCGTACACCAGATAATCGTCGCTGACGCCGCACTGACGCACGCGGTTCTTGATATATGTTCCCAAATCATTTGCCGGCAGCTTGGAAATAATGCCGCAGCGCAGCCCCAGCATGGCGGTTCCCGCAATGGCGTTCATTTCTGCACCGCCCACCTGCTTGCCAAAACTATCCCCTCTGGTAATCCTCTCGTTGTCCGGCGGCGACAGCCTGAGCATCAGCTCTCCTAACGATACCAAATCAAAAGCCTTTTTCATCCCCATACCTCCTTGGATTTTTCTTTTCCTTCTCTTTACTTGTATGTAAGACCCTTTCCAATTCTTCCGCCTCTTCTCCCGCGTGTTTGTAAGCGCTTACATTTTGTGTTTTCATTATAGCACGGTTTTTTTTTGACGTAAAGAAGTAAAATGTCAGAAAAGACTTTTATGGCAAACAGGAGCCTGCTAATCAAAATGATAATTGTTCGACAAAATGAATCTCTGACTCATTCCAATACTTTTGATATACAAAGTCATCATTACCATCAAAATTCCGCTGATACATTCTAAATATGACAGAGAAATTTTTCGGCTGCCATTGTTCTTCATACGAATAGTGGTATGCCATACCTACTTTTTGCATGACACTGCCGCTTCTTGGATTGTTTCTGTCATGTGTTGCCGTAATATATGGTAATCCGTCCTTTTTTACTTGTTCCACAACAGCCTTTCCTGCTTCCATGACAATTCCCTTATGCCAAAACTCCTTGCGAAGTCCATAATCAAAATCATGGTGTTCCTCCATATCAACTTTGATATATCCTATAGGAAAATTATCTTTTTCTAAGCAAATCGCATACGCGTATCCTTGCGGCTACGCATACTTTGAAGCATATCTTTGTTCATAGAATTTCTTTGTTTCTTCCATATCTTTTTCTGTAGATTTTCTTAAAATCAGGCGTTCTGTTTCTAATGTAGGCGTATTCATGTTTCCTTGCTCCATAAGCTTTAATTGATATACTTCATTATAAAATATTTACCCACAGCCCACAATACATATTTATTGCCTCATTTTCAGTAGACACATAATTAAAAGAGAAAATGATTCCATATTTAAGAAAAAGGGAGCCGTATGAGCAAAACGCAGGAAAATCGGGATTTCTGACGAGGAGATGGGAAAGGGAGCATGAATGGTTTGGAAAATAGTTGTCGAATTCCCCTGCCTGTTATGTAATATTGGCAGGGGAAAACACCCACTCCAAAGATACTGCCCCACGAAAAGGTCGAATATCTTTATAGCATCCGCCTCTCTGTGGTTCAGACAGAGAATGCTATTCCTTGCAATCTTTTCTCTTTCCATGGCAAGAAACTGTATTTCTGAATTTAGTCCTTTCCCAAAATCCTTATATAACCGCACTTCTTCATAGCCGTGTCCTATCTTACAAATCTTTTAAATGTCTCTCATTTATCATTTCAATAAAATCTTCTGGTGTAAGTCTTTGCTCCTGAAACAACTTTATAGTTTCTTCTCTCCACGCAGCATCACCTATACCTGAAAATGTTCTGTAAACTTGTTTCAAAACACTTATTGCTCTTACTGCCCAATTATACAATTGCTTTTGTTCTAGATAACATATCTCTTCCCCAAACAAAGCTGTATTATCTTGGATATCCTCTGCCGTCGTTACAAAAACCGTGTAAATTTTTGCTTCTTCATACAGCCCCAAGTCCTCATGCTTTTTACGTACCCATAGAGCATGTCCTGCCGCCTCTCTTACATCGTCAGGAGGTATCTTTTTAGTTTTTTCAATGTATATTTTATCTTCAGCTACTATACATATTTTTCTATTAATAATCCATACGGGGTCAGGCTCTGCTGTTCCTTTCGGATTTGTGGAGAAGTAACCTGTTGCATATCCTAATAATTCATGACCTTTTTCAAAATCCTTTCCACCTAATTGAAGCAAATTTAAAATCTTATCTAAAAAATCATGAAAATTCTTTAATCCCTTGCCTCCCTCTTTTTCCAACATTTTTTCAATTCGTTCAATATTAAATTGCATTAATCCAACCTTATTTTCACTTAGATTATCCAATGTAACATTAAACCAATTTACTGCAGTCGTGCAGGCACTTGCTTGCTTAAAATACTCTTTGTATCTGGCTGAATACAATAAATCTCCTCCCTTATACAAATTATAGGCACAGCAACCTGCTACATAATTCCAATACCCTCTATATCCGTTTAATTCTGAATTCTGTATATATTTTAGAATATTTTCGATTTCTGAAAGTGCTGATAAATACTCCTTTTTCCATAAGAAATACTGCATTTTGACTTCATGTTTCACAGCCTTCTGCAACTGTACATGCGACTCAGAATTTTTTATGGCATCCCTTTCGATAATATCATCTCTTATGGACAGTATCCCTTCTTCCGCTTCTTCCCATGCCTCTCCATGTTCCAAAAATATCCTTAACAATTCTAGATATTCATCAATATCTTTTTTTCCTGTAGAATTTTCTTGTCCAAAATTAATTTCTGCTTGCAATTCCGGATTAAATTGTTCTAAATTTTTAGGCGCTAGTAAAGAATTCATCAGGCTATCTCCCATCACGCATATAGCCGCATAATCCGTTTGGCTTCTGGTGCACCTTCCTAACGCCTGAATCAATCTTGTCCTAATCTGCTCTTCATACAATGACCTCGCTGCCAAACAGCTTATCATAAATTTTTCCTGAATATTTACTGCTGCTGGCAAATCAACCAGAATTAATACCCTGCACTCATCATTTGGAAAATCTATACCGTCATACCTGTTCGCCATAACCGCAAAAGCATGTTTATTCGTAATAAATGGTTCTTTTGATCTCTCTATATCCCTGCCATTAAAAGTATCCGCTATATGATTTTCTCTAAAAATTTTTTGAATACTCTCTTGTTGCTTCAAATCATTTACAATTATTAACCCCCTGTTTACTCTTAAAGCTATCTTGCAAATCATTTTTATTGTTTCTTTTTCTTTAAAAGAAACTAATGGAAACATAAAAAATCTTCTTCCAATATTTTTATTCTTCCAGTCTTTAACCATTGGCAGTCTATATATGTGCTCTACGCCATATGCTCTTTCCAATTCTCCACTTTTACCTAATGTTGCCGACATATATATTCTTGTTTTTGCTTCTCTAAACACTCTGTTAGTAAGCGTAGGTGAAATATACGGCCTTATTGTTATTGTTCTCCACGATAGGTAAATATTGCAGGCAAATAAATTCTCCCTAATATTTGACCAAGGAAATCTCTGCGTACTGCCTTCCAATTCCTCATCCAAAAGATTTTTTATCCCCAAATATCTATCCTGCAACTTCGCACTATGTATCATGTCACACCATGAAGCATCGTCCTGATTTAATTTCTTCTTGGTTAAAATATTGTACTGTTCTTCTGAAAGAATCGGTTTTAACGTTTCCAATAATTTATGGTAAGTATCCTCTTCTCTTTGTATTTCAACTGTCCAATTTGCAGATATATAGCCTTCCCCTGAATGCGCATCATCAAATATCAATACGTCTGTATCTTCAAAAAAAGAATGGCTATTAAAGATACTACTATAATTTGTAATCGCTATTGCCTGCCCCGCCGTAAATTTCATTTTATCTTCAGCATCATAATCCGCTTTAGATCCTGTAAAAGCTACTACCTTAATTCCATAATTTTGAATAGCATAATTTGCTGTCTGATAAACTAGTTGCTTAGTAGGGCAAACATAAACTACCCTCTCCCGAAATTTTCTTCTGCGATATTCACCTATCAACAGACCAATCAAGGTTTTCCCTGTACCTGTTGGCAATTCAATCGCAACATCTGATTTATCCACTCCCTCTTCCATATATGAATCCAACATCCTTGACTGATAATCCTGAATTCCTGCAATATTCCTGTTTTTATAATCATCATACATCTCTTGCGGAGAGCCAAAGTTGATAGTCTCTCTCTTTCTTGTCACAAACTGCATAATATATACCCCCTTCTTCTTAAGTTATATCCTTCCTATCTTTCCCAAAATCTCATCTACCAGCTGATAAACCTTACTGTCCGGCAGCATTTCCGACGGTTTTTTCTTCCCATCTTCCAAATGCTGCCTGTCGTATCGTTCCGCCAGTCTGATTGCGCCCTGTTCATCTCCGTATTGCGTCATTTTCCTGTAGATTTTTTTATCGTTTTTATTATATTTCTGCCCTGTAATCTTTTCAAATTTCTCTGCAAAACGCTCACAGCAGGCATAGGATTCCGTAAGTACAGGCATTTCGCCAAAATAGGCATACAGCCAGATTTCAAAACATGGATTTGACCATCCTGCGCCCACATGATGCTTCTCTGCTGCCTGTATGATTTCATCAAATCCCTTTACCTCGTCCCTGTCAAAGACAATCCATGGCATACGGTATTGGGAATCCTGCCTCCTTAATTCCAACGCTCTTTCCACCAGCTCTGCCGTTTTCGCCTTTTCCACTTTAATTACAAGATGGTCCTTTAGTTCAGCCGGTATCCTGTCCCGCAGCCCGTCAAAATAATTTTTCTCAGTCTCATTCGTATCCGTTACAATTAAATAATAACCCAGCCTCGGCACTCTTGCCCCTATTTTTTTGTTTCGGTCTTTTCGCTTTCCTGCTCTTTCATTGCTGAGTTTTCCTCCCCTATTTGTCATCCGCAGTCCTCCCCGCTAACATTTTCATTGGCCTTAACGCTGGAATAGCGCCATAGCTTCCTGTCAGATATTTCTTTGCCAGCGCTTCGTCTCTGCGGACCTTGTTACCCTCCTCATCTTTAAATTCAATCAAAGAATACAATTCTGATATGCCGTCCTTATTTTTGTCCACCAGCCAGATTTCATCCCTGCGGAGCAGCTCATTGGTAAACTGCCAGATATCATGTGTAGTAAAAATCAACTGCGCATTTCGTGTATTGATTTCCGAAGACAAAAACGTCAGAATAATATTCCTTACCAAAAGCGGATGCAGTCTTGCGTTTAACTCATCAATAAACAAGGTTGCTCCATTATCTAACGCCTCTTTCAAGGAGGGGTATAATGCAAACATTTTTAACGTTCCGCTGGATTCTTCCTCAAGCGGAATAGAAATCAATCCCTTTCCTCCAGCCACTTTGTGAAAAGAATCCACCTCATAGTTTTTGTATGTTTCTTTCTCCTCCTTTGAGGCACTCTCTTCTACGCCAAAGTCCTGTATTGCTTCATCAAATGACGAAAAATATTTGATAACATTCCCCTGCACCTTTTTACTTTCTGCAAACCCTTCCGGAAGCACCTTGGAACGCAAAAAATTTTCTGCAGGGTCACCAAAATTTACAACTTCATTTTTCAAAAACCAATCCCTGACATTTTTTAATTTGGCAATCCGCAGTTTTGCCCCAAGCGACACTATCAGCGATTCTTTATTTAATGCCGATTTAATATTCTCCAGATGAGCTTTTGTAAAACCGTTCATCTCCAGCTCTTCTCCCTTTTTTCGGTAGAAAATTGCTTTGTATTTATTTCTTGCTGTTTTGGCTTTTGAATAAAGCCATTCCTCCATCACCTCACTACCCTTCAGTGAGAATCCGTATTGGTATATTTTCTCGGATTCTTCCGCATTATCTATATAAAATACCTCAAACGTCGTTTCTTCTTCCTTGCTCTTTTCATCAAACAGAAATGGGGTAACCTTTACATAATCCTCTTCCATTTTCCTTCGGCTTTCTTCCTCTCCGCCAAATTTAAAGGAATTCACTACATAATATGTCATATACTCAAATGCTGCATATACATTTGATTTACCGCTTGCATTGGCTCCATATATTGCTGCAACCTTAAGCAATCTGTCATTTGCAATTTCTACCACATGCTCTTCATGCTCTGTTATCTTGGCTGCGGAAAGGTCTAAAGAAGCCTCGTCTCGAAAAGACTTGTAATTCTTAAAATTGAATTGTACCAGCATAACTTCCTATTCTCCTTATTTTTCTTTACCCTTTTCCTTATTATATCCAATTTTCATTAAAAATCAACGCATATTTTTATTGTTTTATAAAATTAGGCGTTTGTTATTATGTTCCTATTGATTTTTTCAACATACAAATGCAAATTAGAACATTTTGCCAAATCAACAAAAACATCCAAAGAACCAAAACTTGTAAACCTTATTCTTTCATTGCAATTTTTGCAACATTCATACTATCCAATGCATTAAAAAGGCATCCGGTTTTTTACACACTTTCATATATAATATATTCCAGATGCTTTTTCATCAACATTTGTTTCCTATCAACCCTACTTTCAAAAAATCCTTCCTCCTCCCCGCCGACACCTCTTCTCTGATGAATTTTTGACCATCGTATCATGCTCAAAATTATAGACGGTCATAATTTTTCCTTCTTCACCGCAAAATGCCGGTACACCTTCATAATTACCTGCACCGCGCAGGTCACCAGAATAATGGCAAAGGCGATAACCCCCGCTTCTCTGATGACAAGGTCGAGATATTCGGCAAACTCCGGCGCATTGCCTAACACCAAATTTGTCGTCATATGGTACAAATCGCTGCCGGGTATCAGCGGAATCAGCATGGGCACCAGCAGAATAATAACCGGCGCTTTCATGACGCGCGCAAGTACTTCCGCCAGCACCGCAACCGTAAGGGATGCGCCTAAAAGCGCAAGAATTTTGTCTCCATGCACGGAAAACAGCACAAGGTATACACTCCACGAGAGCGCAGCGCCCAGGCCTGCGGCAATAAGCTTTCTCCCGCGCACATTAAACAGTACGGAAAATCCCACCGCGCCGCACATGCCCATCAGCACCTGTATCACCATCTGCATCAAAGCGCACCTCCAGTCTGCCACAACACTAACGCTACACCAAAGGCAATGGCAACTGCCCGGATAACCGCCTCGCAAAGACCCAAGAGCCCGCTGATTAAGTCTCCGCTTATCATATCCCGCAAGGACGTTGTCAGCGCAAGCCCGGGTATTAAAAGCATAATATTTCCTATCATAATCCGGTCAACGGAAATTCCCAGTCCGATATAGACCAAAATCAGTGTGACAAACTCCGCGGAAGCAGAGCATATAATCGTTAAAATAATATTCTGTACCTTCAGCCGTCTTCCTGCGAGCTGGACGATACGGACCACAAGTCCGCCCAAAAAAGCCGCCGCCATGTCTCTCACACTGCCCCCGAAAAAAGCGGAGAAGACAGCGGAGCTAAAGCCATATGTCAAAAATACCAGCCAGCCGGGGTATCTCTTTTCCTGCCGGATATCAGCAATCTCCTCCAAAAGCGCAGAAAGCGGCAGCGTCTCCTTACAGACAGCACGGGATAAAGCATTGCATCGCTCCACCCTGCGCATATCTGTCTCATAGGTGTAAATTCTTCTGGTCTGTGTTTCAATATTGCCCTCCGGCTCGTGCATAGTCACCACAATGCTGGAGGTAATGGTAAACACATCCACCTTGCTGTAGCCATACGCCTCACCCATGTGTTGTATGGTATTTTCCACCCTGCTTACTTCTGCTCCCGCCGTCAGCATGATTTCTCCCACATCCAGTATGGCAGACAAAAGCTGCGCCGAATTTTCAATCATCCCTGTACCTCCCTATCCTGCCAGCAGCTTTGCCATCTCTCCCAACAGTTTCTCGGTATCGCCTAAAAGCTGTTCCGTATTGACTGCTGTCAGTCCCGCCTGTTCATATTTATAGGTAAAATACGGATTGCCATATGCCGTAAAAAGAAGCCTGTTTTTGTGCCTTCCCAAAAGAGCAGGAATTCCGGCGGGATTGACGCCGGCGTCCGCCTTGAATAAAAAAGTGATTCTGTCGTTCCTGCCCTTTACCTCCGTCATGCCCAGCGCATGTGCGGCAACCCGTATCAGGGAAATCCGAAGCAGATTTTCCACCGATTTGGGGATGGCGCCAAAACGGTCTAAGAGCTCGTCCTTCATGTCGTCCCGCTCCTTCTCGTTTTCTATCGCTGCAATCCGCTTATAAATATCCAGCTTCTGTACTTCGTTGACAATATATTCAGGGGGAATGTAGGCATCCACATCTATATCGACTACCGTTGCAAAATCTGCCGCAGCAGACATTCCCTGCACATTTTTTACCGCTTCATTGAGCATTTTACAGTATAAATCGTATCCGACCGCCTCCATATGCCCGTGCTGGGATTTGCCCAGAAGGTTGCCTGCGCCGCGTATCTCCAAATCCCGCATGGCTATCTTAAAGCCGCTTCCCAAATCGGTAAACTCCCTGATGGCATTCAACCGCTTTTCCGCCACTTCCTTAAGCATTTTGTCCCGCCTGTACATTAAAAATGCATATGCCGTCCTGTTGGAGCGCCCCACGCGCCCGCGGAGCTGGTAAAGCTGGGAAAGTCCCATATTGTCGGAATCATGGATAATCATGGTATTTACATTGGAAATATCCAGCCCTGTCTCAATGATAGTAGTGGAGACAAGCACATCAATATCCCCGTTGATAAAGTCGTACATAATGCGCTCCAGCTCATGCTCCTTCATCTGCCCATGAGCAAACGCCACCGCCGCTTCCGGCACCAGCGCCTGCAGCGTGGCCGCCACATCCGCTATATTGTGAACGCGGTTATACACATAATACACCTGTCCGCCCCGGGCAAGCTCCCTGACAATCGCTTCCCGCACCATCTCCTCGTTGTATTCCATCACATAGGTCTGTATGGGCAGCCTGTCGCCCGGCGCTTCCTCCAATACGCTCATGTCCCTTATGCCTATCAGACTCATATGCAGCGTGCGGGGAATCGGCGTTGCCGTCAGCGTCAGCACATCTACATTTTCCTTCAGCTTCTTAATTTTTTCCTTGTGAGCCACGCCGAAACGCTGCTCCTCGTCTATCACAAGAAGTCCCAAATCCTTGAAAGCCACGTCGTCTGACAAAACGCGATGGGTACCGATAACAATATCGACCATACCCTTTTTCAAATCCTCTATGGTCTTTTTCTGTTCCCCTGCGCTCTTAAACCGCGACAGCATATCCACCCGCACCGGAAAATCTTTCATTCTGTGGGCAAAGGTATTGTAATGCTGCTGCGCCAGAATTGTAGTGGGAACCAAGTATACCACCTGCTTGCCCTCCTGCACTGCCTTAAACGCGGCGCGGATTGCAATCTCCGTCTTACCATAGCCCACATCCCCGCAGACAAGCCTGTCCATAATCTTTTTACTTTGCATATCCGCCTTCGTGTCCGCAATGGCAAGAAGCTGGTCCTCCGTCTCCTCATAAGGAAACATTTCTTCAAATTCCCGCTGCCATACGGTGTCCGGACCATACTGAAAGCCCTGTGCCTGCTGTCTTATGGCGTAGAGCTCCACCAAATCCTGCGCCACGGCATCCACCGCCGTCCGCACCTTGTTCTTCGTCCTGACCCATTCCTGCGTCCCCAGCTTGTTCAGCTTCGGCGCCTTGGCGCCTGCGGATGCATACTTCTGGATAACGTCCAGCCCCGTTGCCAGCACATAAAGATTGCCGCCGTCCCGATACTCTATCTTAATGTAATCCTTGACTACCTTTTCTACTTCAACCTTTTCAATACCGCGGTAAATCCCCAGACCGTGACTTTCATGCACCACATAGTCCCCGACCTTCAGCTCCGCAAAATCTTTGATTTTCTGCCCTTCATATCTGGGCTTGCGCTTTTTCTTCTTTTGCTGCGCCCCAAAGATATCGCTTTCCGAAATCACCACAAAATTAAGCAGCGGGTACTCAAAGCCCTTTCCCACATGCCCGTAACAGGTCAGCACCTCCCCCGCAAGCACTTCCCGCTCCGGATTTTCCGTAAAAACAGCGGCAATTTCTTCGCCCCGCAAATCCTCCGCCAGCCTTGCCGCTCTGGTACGGGAGCCGGACAAAAGCAGCACGCGGGCGCCATTTTTCCGATAGCGCTTCAAATCCTTCACAAGCGCTTCAAAGCTATTGTTATAAGAAGATATACTCCGTGCCGGAATGTCGAACCGCCTCTGCACCTTAAACATGGTATTTTTTGGCTCCATGGCTGAGAGCGTCACAAAAGGACTTCCCTGTATCACGGCGGCGATTTCCTCCATGCCGTACAATACCTGCATCTGTTTCGGCAGGACATACCCTTTTTCCGCCCGATTTCTCATACTCTCCCGAAACTCGAGCTCCACCGCTTCCGCATGTTCCCTGATGCGCACCGGCTCGTCCAAAAACAGGCAGTAACCTGCCGGAAGCAGCTTCAGCAGGCTTTTTAACTCGTCTTCTTTATAAAAATAGCGGATAGAGCCTTCCAGTCCCGACATATCCTGAAACTCCAGTACCTGCTCCTTCAGCTCCTTCATGCGGGAGGCAATCCGGTTCGCTTCTTCCGTCTGAAATTTTTCCCGAAAAAGCTTTTCCTGTGCGGCGGCATCCGCCTCCATTTTTGCAAAACCTTTCTGCAGCGCTCCCTCTGTCAGTACAAACTCAAGCGCCGGATAAATCCGCACAGAGGAAAGCTGCTCGATGGAACGCTGGCTCAAAATATCAAAGCTTCGGATGGATTCCACCTCATCTCCCCACAATTCGATACGGTAGGGATTCTCCTCTGTAACGTCAAAAATATCCACAATGCCGCCTCTTATGGAAAACTGTCCTGCAGACTCTACCTGATAGCTCTTTTCATAGCCCATCGCCACCAGACGTTTTGACAATGCCTCCTGCGCAATCACACTTCTTTTATCGATAAAAACCGTATCCGTCTCCACGTTCCATGCCGCCTGCGGCGTCATAAGCGCCGCAAAGGTGGTGACAAGGGTAAAAGGACGCCCCTCAGAGATGCGCCGAAGCACCTTGATGCGTTCGCTGGTCAGCCGGTTGCCGTGAATATCCGCCTGAAAAAAGATTAAATCCTTTGCCGGATAGAGCATCACATTTCTGTCATAAAATTTATACTCTTCGTAAATTTCTCTGGCGCGCAAATCACTGTAGGTCACAATTACTCTGTGGCGGGAACCGTCGCTGAGTCCGTAGACCATGTGCAGCTTCTGGGACTCCACGCAGCCGGTCAGCGCCACGGACTGCCCTGTTTCCCGCGCAGACTGCCCTTTTCCCTGCGCCGCCCCTCCCAAAGCACTTTTTCCATATACCAGTTTTCGAATCTCCTCGTACTCTGCCAGCTCGCGCAAAGGCGCCAGTAATGCCTGCATATCTCCTCACCTTCCGCCGCACTCGCGGCATTCGCTATGCTTTCTGTTAAACCTATTCATTGCGGCGTCGGCTCCCTTCGCGAGAACCGTACGAACGGCATCTGCCGCTTCCTCCACCGCCTCGTCAGCCAGCTTTCGTTCTTTCGCATCAAAGCGCCCCAGTACGTAATCCGCCAAATCATATCCTTCAGGCTTTTCTCCCACACCAAGCCGGATTCTCTGAAATTCATCATGCCCCAGCATGGCAATGATATTTTTCAAACCGTTATGCCCGCCGGCACTTCCTTTTTTTCGAATCCGAAGCTGCCCGGGCGGCAGGCTGATATCATCTGAAATCACAAGCAGTTCGCTTCTTGTGTCAATCTTATAGTAATCCGCCAGTTCGCGGATGCTTTCCCCGCTCAGGTTCATATAAGTCTGCGGCTTTGCCAGAATCACCTTAATGCCTTCTACCATACCTTTTCCGATTAACGCTTTGTGCTTTCTTTCTATCACCCTTATTTTTTCCTGTTCTGCCAGTTTATCTATCACATCAAATCCGATATTATGCCTTGTACCCGCATATCCCTTGTCCGGATTACCCAAACCCGCTATCAAAAACATACTTCCTGCCCTTTCTGTCATACCTGTCTTTTGGTTGTAACCCCGCTTTGCCATTATAGCATTTTTGGTGGAAAAGATACAAGGAAAAAAAGAACGGATGCCGCAGCAGCACTCTCTGCGACCACACGCAAAAAAGGCGCCTCCCTCAATAGAAGCGCCTCTCGTCTGGCAAAAATACTGCTTTCTGCCCCATTACTCTTCCGGTTCAAGCAATGCTTTTTCATATCCCTCCAGAATAACCTTCTGGATAGCATCCCTTGTGGTGGAATTGATGGGATGTGCAATATCGCGATACTCGCCGTCCATTGCCTTCTTACTAGGCATTGCAATGAACAGCCCCTTCTCTCCTTCAATCACTTTGATATCATGCACAACAAACTCGTTGTCAATGGTGATTGAAACAATCGCTTTCATTTTGCCCTCTTTCGTAATTCTGCGAACACGAACATCGGTAATTTGCATTTGTGTTACCCCCTTTACAATACATCAGATAACATATCTTTCGTCTCTTTCTATTACTATCTTGATTCCGTTTTCTCCTATGTGATAGGAGTTTGCGCGAATCGTATCGCGGCTCTCCACGATACAATTTTCAATGTGGGTGTTATCGCCAATATATACATCATTCAGAATAATGGAATTCTTGATGTAACAGTTATTGCCGATAAAGCTCTTCTTGAACAGCACCGAATTCTCCACTACGCCATTGATGATACAGCCGCTGGAAACCAGACTGTTCTTTACCTGCGAGCCTACATTATATTTTGCAGGCGGCAAGTCGCTTACTTTGGAATAAACATCCGGATATTCCTTGAAGAAATAATTGCGGACCTCCGGCTTCAGGAAATCCATGTTGGTATTGAAGTAGTCTTCAACGGAAGCGATATTTCTCCAGTAGTCCTTCAGTTTATAGCCGTAGATGCGCTTCATATCCTTGTAGCGTATCAGGATGTCTCTGACAAAATCATATCTGTCCTCTTCCGCGCATCGCTCTATCATCTCAATCAACTGCCGTCTTCTGATAACATAGATACCGCAGGAAATCGTATTGGTCTTCGCCACGATGGGCTTTTCCTCGAATTCCTCGATGCGGCAGTCTGCATCCATTTTGACGGTGCCAAAACGCTCTACATTGGCATCCGGTTCCATATCCCTGCACACTACCGTGATATCTGCTTTCTTTTCGATATGGTATTCCAGCAGCTTATTGAAATCCATCTTGTAGACACAGTCACCGGAAGCAATAACAACATACGGCTCATGGCTGTCCTTTAAGAAATGCAGGTTCTGGTAGATGGCATCCGCTGTGCCCCGATACCAGTTGTTGCTGTCAGCCGTTACTGCCGGCGTCAGTACAAACAGACCGCCCTGCTTACGTCCGAAATCCCACCACTTTGAAGAACTCAGGTGCTCATTCAGGCTGCGGGAATTGTACTGGGTAAACACCGCCACCTTCTGAATTTTGGAATTGGACATGCTGCTAAGTGCAAAATCAATACTGCGGTAGCTGCCCGCAATAGGCATTGCGCTGATTGCGCGCTTCTGTGATAATTCTTTCATGCGGTGGTTATTGCCGCCTGCTAAAATAATTCCGATTGCTCTCACTGTCATTCACCTGCCTTAATCAAAGTTTTACCACTTGCGAGAGTGGAATTTTCGTAATCTTCTGCCGTCGTAACACCCGAAATAACCGTATTTTTCCCCACCGTCACTCCTTTGGGTATTACGCTCTTCTCACCTACCGTCACAATGCCGTGGTTGTAAATATGGGGAGCAGAATCATTTTCCGCCCCTTCCCCAACGCCAAGCCGTACATTGTCTTCTATAACAACATTTTCCGCCACAATCGCTTTGTTCAGCTCGCAGCCGCTCTGTACGCAGGTATTGTTCATGATAATCGAATCCCTTACCACGGTGCCTGCTCCGATGGTTACGCCGCAGCCAATTACGGAATTGTATACCTTGCCATAAATGTCCGTGCCTTCGCCGATAATACTGCGCTCCACCACACTGTCCGACGATACATACTGGGGCGGCAGAATCTCACTGTTGGTGTAAATCTTCCAGTATTCTTCATAGAGATTAAACTCCGGAACAATGTCTATCAGTTCCATGTTGGCTTCCCAATAAGAATTCAGCGTGCCTACGTCCTTCCAGTAGCCGTTAAACTCATACGCGTACAGAGGTTGTCCCTTGCCATGGCAGTACGGAATCACATGCTTGCCAAAATCGAGCGCCGGCTGTTCTGCCATCGCGATTAAGGATTCCTTCAGCGTCTTCCAGTTGAAGATGTAAATACCCATACTTGCCAGATTGCTTCTGGGATTGGCGGGTTTCTCCTCAAAGTCCATGATTTTACGGTTTTCATCGGCAATCACAATACCGAAGCGGCTTGCCTCTTCTAAAGGAACCGGCATAACCGCAATGGTAACATCCGCACCGTTTGCCTTATGGAAGTCTAACATGACCTCGTAATCCATCTTGTAGATGTGGTCTCCCGAAAGAATCAGTACATACTCAGGATTAAAGCTCTCCATATAATCAATGTTCTGGTAAATGGCATTTGCCGTACCGGTGTACCATTCGCTGTTCGAGCTCTTTTCATAAGGCGGCAGCACCGTCACACCGCCAATATTCCTGTCCAAATCCCAAGGAATACCGATACCGATATGCGTATTCAGCCGAAGCGGCTGGTACTGTGTCAGCACGCCTACCGTGTCCACGCCGGAATTGATGCAGTTGCTCAGCGGGAAATCGATAATCCTGTATTTGCCGCCAAAGGCAACCGCGGGCTTTGCTACTTTGGATGTCAGTACACCCAGGCGGCTTCCCTGTCCGCCAGCCAGTAACATGGCAATCATTTCTTTTTTAATCATGTCATCACCTCATAAACTAGTCTTTGTAACGCAAAATCCGCTTGAGAATATTATAACATATCATCTGTAAAAATAAAGTCTTTATCACAAAAAAAATGTGTCTTTTTTGGATTTTCTATGTCAATTTTTTATATTTTATGTTATATGTGCGCGTAACTTTTGTTAATTTTAACTATTAATTTAAAAAAACAGTTGTTTTTCATTGTCGAATTTGGGCATACTAACTTTTTTAGAGCCTTGTGCAAATATCATTTGTTTTTTATCATGCAAATGCGTATAATAATATGAGTACCTTAATAATAAAATTTTAGGAAGTGTCATTATGTATCAAATTGATTTTCATCACCCAATTCACGTATACTTTGTCGGCATCGGCGGCATCAGCATGAGCGGGCTCGCCGAGGTTCTTCTGGAAGAGGGCTTCACGGTATCCGGCTCCGACAAACAGGAATCTGCCCTCACAAAGGCATTGGAGGACAAAGGCGTCCGCATATTTTACGGGCAGCGGCGCAGCAATATTACGCCGGATATAGATTGCGCCGTTTTCACCAGCGCCATCCACCCCGACAATCCGGAATATGCCGCCGTAAAAGAGTTGTCCATTCCCAGCCTGTCCCGCGCCGAGCTTTTGGGACAGATGATGAAAAACTACAAGACGTCCATTGCCGTCAGCGGCACGCACGGTAAAACCACCACCACGGCAATGATATCCGAAATTCTGCTGCACGCAGATTTAGACCCCACCCTGTCCATTGGCGGCATCTTAAAATCCATTGGCGGCAATATCCGTGTTGGCAAATCAGAATATTTTGTGACGGAGGCCTGCGAATACACCAACAGTTTTTTAAGTCTTTTTCCCACAACGGGCATTATCCTTAATATAGAAGAAGACCATCTGGACTTCTTTCAGGATTTGGAAGATATCCGCCGTTCCTTCCGGCGTTTTGCCGAACTGCTTCCCTGTGACGGCACGCTTATCATAAACGGTGAGATTCCGCGTCTTTTTGAGCTCACGGACGGGCTTTGCTGTAAAGTCATAACCTTCGGCGCTACCCCCGCATGTGACTACTATTTTTCCGATGTCTCCACCACCCCTGAAGGGGGCACGCTCTTTACGCTTCACTATCCCGATGGAAGAAGCGGTGCATTTTCGCTTTCTGTACCCGGTAAACACAATATATGTAACGCGCTTGCCGCAATTGTGCTTGCCGACACGCTTTCCATCCCCGAAGAGACGACCCAAAAAGCGTTGTATGCCTTTCACGGCACGGACCGGCGTTTCGAATACAAGGGTCGTATCGGCGGTGTTACTATAATAGATGATTATGCACATCACCCCACAGAAATTACAGCAACTTTAACAGCCGCTGCATCTTATCCCCACAAACGGGTCTGGTGCGTCTTCCAGCCCCATACCTACTCCAGAACCAAAGCCTTTATGAAAGACTTTGCAAAAGCGCTGTCCCTTGCAGACAAAGTGGTCCTGGCTGATATTTATGCCTCCAGAGAGACCGACACGCTGGGCATCAGCTCCAAAAATCTTTTGGAAGAGCTTAAGTCTCTTGGTTGTGAATGCTATTATTTTCCATCCTTTGATGAGATAGAAAATTTTTTACTACAAAATTGTATCAACGGTGATTTGTTGATAACTATGGGTGCCGGAGATATCGTAAAAGTTGGCGAAAAGCTTCTCGGCATTTAGTTTTGCACAATATCCACAATTTTAGCGCTGCAAAAACGCCTGAAGAATTGTGGATATTTTTTACATAAAAAAGTGCTTCCGCTTCCCAAAAAAGTGGAACAAAGCGGTCGTCAGGCTTTTCTTTTTCCACAATTTCCACACTATCCACATACCCGAGAAATCCAGTATTTTGAAGGCTTTGCGGATAAAAAACCTATTTCTTTTTCAAAAAGAATGTGTTATACTTGTCCTTACCACAAAATTGCAGGACTTACCTGCTGCGGCTGCTTTCTCATTTTTAGAAGGCAGCATAATGATACACGGGAGTATGATATGGGGCAGTTTATATTTTACAGGGATGACTATGCGGACACAACGGTTATCCCCAATTCTTTTATTGATGAGTATATGAAGGACGCAAATGATGCACAGATTAAGGTTTACCTGTATCTGCTGCGGGTTATGAATGCAGGTCTGTCCACCGGCGTGTCCGAAATTGCAGATAAATTCAACCACACGGAAAAGGATGTGATTCGTGCGCTCCGGTATTGGGAAAAGGCAGGACTTCTTTTCCTTCTTTTCGACGAGAGCGGAAAAAACATAACCGGCATCCGTTTTAAGGAGCCTCAACGCAGAGAAAAGGATACATCCGCCCACAGTGATACCATTCCGGCAGATACTGCCGCCATGCAGAATACACAGCCTGTCCTTGTCAAGGCGGAATCTGCCGCACCTGTCATCAGTATCAGTACCCGTCAGGCAGAAACACCTTTTGCAAAGCCTGTCTATTCTGCGGACAAGCTGCGCGCTTTCAAAAACCGCGAAGAAACCGCACAGCTTCTTTTTGTTGCGGAATCTTACATTGGACGCCCTTTAAGCGCAAGCGATATGAAATCCATCCTCTACTTTTCGGACTGCCTGCATTTTTCCGACGACTTAATAGACTACCTGATTCAATACTGCGTGGACCGCGGTAAAAAGGACTTCAAATACATAGAGGCTGTGGCACTTAACTGGGCGCAGTCCGGCATCACCACACCGAAGGAGGCTGAAAAGTTTGCCTCCCGATACGATAAATCTGTCTACACGATTATGAAGGAATTGGGCAAAAACAGCGCCCCCACCTCCAAGGAGCTGGAATATATCAACCGCTGGGTCAAGGAATACGGATTTTCCTCCGACATTATTGCAGAAGCCTGTGAGCGCACCGTTATGGCAACTGACAGCCACCGCTTCGAATATGCAGAAGGCATTTTGAGTAGCTGGAAAAAAGAAAACGTCCGCCGTAAATCGGACATACAGCGCATTGACGAGCTTTATCAAAAGCGCAGGCTGCAAAAAGCCGCTCCCCCTGCAGGTAACCGCTTTAATCAGTTTCCCCAGCGGGATTACGACTTCGAAGAGCTCGAAGCCAAGCTGCTTCGCAAATAAAGGAGAACGCCTTGACATTAACCAATACACAATTTGATTCTATACAGAGGGAATACGACGCCGCACAACTGAAAAACCGGCGCGTTTTAGAAAAGCGCAGGCAGGAAGTTTTTGCGCGCTGCCCTGCCTATGAGGAAGCTGTCAACGAGGTCGCTTCCCTGTCCGTGCGCTTTGGAAAACATATTCTTACAGAAGACGCTTCGTCCATGGAGTCTTATCACGAAGCGCTTTTACGCCTTTCCGAGAAAAAACAGAAACTGCTTCTTGCCTCCGGCTTTCCCGCCGACTATTTGGAACCGCTCTACGACTGCGCAGACTGTCAGGACACCGGTTACGCGCACGGCAGCCGCTGTCACTGTTTTGAGCAAAAAATAATCAATCTTTTATATTCACAGAGCAATTTGCAGAAGCTGATTGCCACAGACAATTTTTCTTCTCTTTCCTACGACTATTATCAGGGAGAGGATTTAGAAAACTTCAGAAAAGCGGTAGAGACCAGCCTTTCTTTCATCAAAAACTTTTCAGAAAGCTTTCAGAACCTTCTCTTTTTTGGCGCGGTCGGCACCGGAAAATCCTTTTTATCCGGCTGCATCGCCAAGGAGATACTTGACAGAGGAGGCTCTGTCGTCTATTTTTCTGCTTCCTCCCTGTTTCACCTGCTTTCCAGATATTCTTTTGATGCAGGAAGCAAAGAAATGCTTTACAAGACTTACGAAGACCTGTACAATTGTGATTTGGTGATTGTAGACGATTTGGGCACGGAGCTGTCCAACAGTTTTACCAACTCCCAGTTTTTCACTTTTTTAAACGAGCGGCAGTTAAACAGGAAATCGATTATCATTTCCACCAATCTCAGTCTGGAAGAGCTAAAGTCCCGCTATTCGGAACGCATTTTTTCCAGACTAACCGGTAATTTTACTTTTCGAAAGCTGTCAGGACCGGATATCCGGACCTGCCGGAATATATAGTACCACCGTTACCCTTATCTGCGGCGGCTCTGCCTGCTGCTGATACGTTAATCAGGAAAGTGAGGATTTTATTTTATGGGAAATCGAGAAGAAAAGCGTAATTTAGAGACGATTCCGGTAGGCAGTCTGGGCATGATTGCTCTGGAAGGCTGCAAATTTCTCGGAGAAAAAATAGACCGTTATCTTGTAAAATGGAGGACGGAGCGGGAAAGCGAGCACAAGGACAGCCTTGCCTTTTCCGGCTATCAGCGCTCTTCCTATCTTTTAAACGCCAAAGTTCCCCGCTTCGGCTCCGGTGAAGCCAAAGGCGTGATTCTGGAATCTGTGCGCGGTACGGATTTGTACCTTCTTGTGGACGTTGCCAATTACAGCCTGACCTATTCCCTTTGCGGTCATGAAAATCACATGTCTCCCGACGACCACTATCAGGATTTGAAGCGTATCATTGCCGCCGTAGGCGGAAAAGCACGCCGTATTACGGTTATTATGCCCTTCTTATATGAAAGCCGGCAGCATAAACGTACTGCCAGAGAGTCTCTTGACTGTGCGCTTGCCCTTCAGGAGCTTGTCAACATGGGAGTTGACAATATCATTACCTTTGACGCCCACGACCCCCGCGTGCAGAACGCAATTCCCCTGCATGGCTTTGAGACGGTACAGCCCGCTTACCAGTTTATCAAGGGACTGCTGCGCCATGTAAAAAATCTGCAGATTGACTCTGCGCATATGATGGTTATCAGCCCTGACGAGGGCGGCATGTCCCGCGCCATTTATATTGCCAACGTACTGGGGCTGGATATGGGTATGTTTTATAAGCGCCGCGATTACACCCGTATTGTGGACGGGCGCAATCCCATTGTCGCGCATGAATTTTTGGGCACCAGCGTGGAAGACAAGGATATGATTATCATCGACGATATGATTTCTTCCGGTGAAAGCGTTTTGGAGGTTGCCGCAGAGTTGAAGCAGCGTAAAGCCGGCAAAATTTTTGTATTTGCAACTTTCGGCCTGTTTACCAGCGGACTTGAAAAATTTGACGCTGCCTATAAAGACGGCATCATCAACAAGGTGCTGACTACAAACCTGATTTACCAGACGCCCGAGCTTTTAGAGCGCGAATGGTACGTCAACTGCGATATGAGTAAATATATCGCCTATATCATCGACACATTGAATCACGATTCCTCCATCAGTGATTTGCTGAATCCCAACGAAAGAATTCAGAGCATTGTGGCGCGCTACAAAACGGGCGAACTCTTCGAAGCCTAAAATATCAAAAATTCGGACACATGGCGCCGTCAGACAGAAATTCCTGTCCGGCGGCGCTTTCATACTCTCCCTTTCTTCTTTTCTTCCTATTTTATTGTAAACTATCTTTGTTTTTTAGTTGACATTCCCTTTTCTTTTCTGTATACTAATTCTTGCAGTTGGTTTACAGCAAAATGCAAACTAATTGCAGCACCGACTTTTTCAATCATACACAGAAAGGTATTTATCAAGATGAATCTGTCAAAAGAAAACGACACACAAAAACCCCAAAAATCACAGGAGACCAAAGCCGCCCCATCACAGCATGCCAAAACTGCAGCCAGACGCCCCATAGATATCAAGTCCATGGCGCTTATCGGTCTCATGGCAGCCATAACCTGTATTTTGGGACCGATTTCCATTACGCTGCCCTTTACGCCAATTCCCATCTCCCTTACCAATCTGGCGCTCTGCCTTTCCGTTTTTGTGCTTGGCATGAAAAAAGGCACCTTCAGCTATTTGATTTATCTGCTGCTAGGGCTTGTGGGACTCCCCGTATTTTCTTATTTCACCGGTGGAGCCGCAAAGCTTTTCGGTCCGACCGGCGGCTATCTCATCGGCTTTATTTTTATGGCGCTGATTGCGGGATTTTTTATTGATAAATGGTTCGATAAATGGTATCTGTGTCTGTGCGGCATGATACTCGGCGCTGCCGTATGCAATCTTTTCGGCAGTATCTGGCTTGCCTTCCAGAATCACATCAGCCTTGGAGCCGCCCTGCTTGCAGGAGTCGTTCCTTTTATTCCGGGCGATTTGGCAAAAATGGCGATTGCACTCCTGCTTGGCAGAGCCTTGCGCAAGGCTCTGCAGCGGGCGCATTTGAGCGTTGTCTGACTTGCACATGTTTGCCGGGCAGCGCCGTACGGCTTGTACCGTTTTATTCTTTCTTACGCGTTAAGAAAATTCCAATGATTGCACCAATCAGAATAATCGGCGCTGCCCTGACAAACAGCCATTCAAACGAGTGAACTGCCGTTCCGAGAACGGCGGTTTCAGAATCACTATAATTCCACCCCAAGTAAGGGCTTTCGAATGCCAATAGGATTCCAAAAATTGCTGCTATAACTACGCACAATGCGATAAAAAGCCAATGCAGAATCCTTCTCCTTGTAGTTTTTCTCTGCGCAAGCTGCGAGTTTATTACCTCCAGCTTTGCGGAAATCGCCTTTAAGTCATCGGCTTTTGGCGCAATGATGTTTTCTCCAAGCAATGTGCTCACAGGGATTTCTAACGCTTCCGAAATAGAAATTAACATATCGGAATCAGGAACCGATAATCCCCGCTCCCATTTGGAGATAGTTTGCCGTACCACATTCAGCTTGATGGCAAGTTCTTCCTGCGAAAGTCCTTTTGATTCTCTGCGTATTCTTATGTTTTCGTTTAACATTATAGACCGCCTCCTTTTGGTTACGCAATTACCTAATTACCCGTATTGTACGAGAAATTACCCGTTGCTGCAAGCAACGCTTATTAACATCCGAATTTTACGGTTTAACCTGCAGCACAAATCTTGGCAGAAACGTTTCGCCTTTCCCCTTGACTTTTCTGATTCTACTGCTATACTAAAAGCCGGAAACACTTTATTAAGTGTTTCCGGCTTTTACCGGTGAGTTCGAGACCTTCCTCACCAACCCGTCCGCAGGGCGGCAAAAAAACAAAACTAAAGGAGAATCCAAATGAACAACAAAAAAGTAATGTTTCTGACACAGGCGGCTATGATTGCCGCTCTCTATGTGGTGTTGACTTTTATTGCCAACGCCTTCGGTCTTGCCTCCGGCGCCATTCAGGTGCGGCTCTCGGAAGCCCTCGCCGTCCTTCCCTTTTTTACCCCCGCCGCTATCCCCGGGCTTTATGTGGGATGTATGCTGGCAAATTTTCTAACCGGCGGCTGCGTGCTGGATATTTTTGTAGGCAGTCTCGCCACTTTGATTGGTGCGCTCGCTGCCTATGTACTGCGCAAATGGAAATGGCTGGTGCCGCTTCCCAACATTATCGCCAACGCCCTGATTGTACCCTTTGTCCTGATTCACGGATACGGCATGGCAGATGCATGGTGGTACTTGTTTTTGACGGTAGGCGCCGGTGAAATTATTTCCTGCGGCATACTGGGTATGGGGCTTCTGCTTGTGATGCGCAATTATTCTACACAGCTTTTTAGGACGGCAGACTAATTGCTCACGCAGACATCCCCACTGACAGAACCAATATCCATAACAGGTGTATTTTCCACAGCACCGCTTCCCATATGCGCCAGTACATAATGACTGCTTCTATTGTTTATTTGTGCTGACGGCAAGTCCAAGTCAATATCGCCGCTGACAGTTCTGGCTTCTATGCTGACACTACTGTCAGCGGCAACTTTAACGTCCGCATCGCCGCTAACGGTTGTTATTTTTACCGGCTGTGTCACTGTCGCAAAGCCTGCCGCAATGTCTCCGCTGATGCTTTCCAGTACTGTTTTTGCATCCAGTCCGCCCACCGCCACGTCACCGCTTTTTGTCTTCACATACAGGCTTCCCCTGCCGCTCTTTAAGCTTATGTCTCCGCTCGCCGAAAAGAGCTGTCTGTCCCCCCATGCTTCCTCCACATCAATATCTCCGCTCAAACTTTCTATCAGAATATGCTCCGCCTGCACTCTTCCTACGCTGGCATCCCCGCTTGCTGTTTTCATCTGCAGATTCTGAAGCTCCCATATATCCCTCATAGAGACATCTCCGCTCTTGCTTTCCGCATATATCTGCCCTGTAAAACCGGAAGGAATTATGAATTCTATCTTATGTTTCCCTGTTGTGATTCCCCAAAAAATACCGCTCACACTGACGGAAAGCAGCGCCTTATCCCTCCCCTCAAAGCAGAGCGCGGTCCCCCTTTGTTCCACTCTCATCAGCTCCGTATCCTGATTTCCGTATTCTTTTACCAGCAATTCCTCTCCATCACCATGCAAAAAAACAATATCCCGAAAAGTTTCCCGCACCCAGATGGTCTCAATTCCTTCCAATGAAAAATTTCCTGTATATACCACGTCGCTACTTGTAAACATACAAATCCTCCTCGCACCTTGTTTTTTTACGAATGCTTGCGCTGTGACATGCAAGCTTCTATCGCCTCAATCCGCTGGCTCATTGTGGGATGGTCGTAAGTAAGCTTTACCACCAACGGATGCGGGCTCAGACAGACAAAAGAATCTTTTGAAAGTACCTTCAAGCCCGAAATCAAAGCTTCTCCGTAACCGTTTTCAGCAGCAAACCGATCTGCCGCATACTCGCACCTGCGGATTAAGACGCCGGAAAGCAGTCCCAGAAAAGGAGACAGGAAAGCAAGGCACACAGACGTCAAAAGAAGAAAGGCATAGCCATAATTTAATCCCGAAAAGCCAAAATATGCATAAATCTCCGGTCTGGAAACCAACACCCAGGCAATCAGAACGTAGATTACAATATGAAGCATGTTAATTCCATAGAGCTTCAAAGTATCCCTATGCTTGTTATGTCCCATTTCATGAGCAAATACCGCCACAATTTCATCATCCGTCATAAGCTCTAAAAGCGTATCGTATAAAACGATGGTCTTTGTCTTTCCCAACCCCGAAAAATAAGCATTTGCCTTGGAGGAGCGCTTTGACGCATCCATCACCTTGATTTCCTTTACTGTACAGCCGTTTTCAGAAAGAAGCGCGCAGAGACGCTCCCGCAGTTCCCCATCGGGCAGCGGCGTAAATTTATTGAAAATACGTCCCATAAAGGGGCTGATTATCACAAGGACCAGCAAAAAGACCAGCATAATTCCCACAAAGACAGGAAGAAACCAGTTGCCCAGCGCGCGGTGAACAAGGATGAACAAGCTCAAAATGCCGCAGGTAATGACAAGATTGATAATTAGATTCTTTAACTGGTCTATCAAAAAGGTCTTTTTTGTGGTGCGGTTAAATCCATATTTCTGCTCAATTCCCATCGTATCCACATATTCAAAGGCAAAAAGCGCAGTCAGGAATACAAGACCGTCCAGAATCAAAACCATATTTCCCGCCGCGTAATCACCCTCTATGCCAAACAGGTCTAACAACCGCGCATGGATATTCAACCCAATCATGACAAAAGTAATCACGTACGTTATGATATGCCGGAAAAATGCCAGTCTTGTTTTTTCCTTGTGATAGGCAAGCCACTTCGCATAAGACGCCTTGTCATACACATCTTTTACATTTTCCGGAATTTCCCTGTCGGCTGACTTTATCTCCAGATACTGCATAAAGGTTTCAAACAAAAACACGATGAGGATAACCGCCATTGCAATATATTTATAATTCATCATGACTCCCTTTCCGCGCTGCTTTGCTGCGCCTCACGAGCTTTCATCTGCTTTTTCCATCTTAGATGGCACAGCAAATCCTTGATAAAAGAAACAAGCGAGTAATATATCGGTATAGTCAGAAAAGCTATCCACCCCATCCAGTTTCCTTCCAGAAAGCCAACTGTCAAAAAAATCAAAAGCATGTATACCGGATATGCAAAAAGACTCGCATTTCTTCTTCTTACTGCCGTAATCAGACTTTCCAGAATCGGTATCCACAAGAGCAAAAGCCATCCCGGATGCCATGCATGGTATACGATGCCGATGACAAGGTATGCGATGCAGATTATCAAGGCAGTCGGAAACTGAAGCCTCGGCTGTGCCGTCCAGCCTTTTTTACTCGGAAACACCTCTCTGCCGTTCTCTGCAATATGTATGCCATCCCAGCCATTTTCTTCTTCGCGGAAAGCCGACCTGCCATGCTCATCCACATGAATCCCTTTCCAGTCTACATGTACCTTCTCCCCGCCGTCTTCTTCTACATGAATGCCGTTCCAGCCGACATGAACCCTTTGTCCGTCCTTCTGTACATCAATGCCGCCTTTTCCAATATGGACGCCGACGTTTTCATCTCCATTTCCTGCGCTCCATTTTTCGTTGAAGTCATTGAAATCTGTTCCATTTTGCTCATCCGGCTCCTTGGGCATGGGGATTTCATCCTCCGTCCGCAGCAGTTCATCTAAAGATACACCGTAAAGCCGCGCCAGAAGAATCAAGTTGTCCGTATCCGGCGATGCTTCCGCACGCTCCCATTTACTGACCGCCTGCCTGCTGATTCCCAGCTTTTCCGCCAGCGCTTCCTGTGACAGATTGTTTGCCTTGCGCAAATTTACAAGTCTGTTTGCAATTTCTATATTCATATATGCTCCCATCTGCGCTTCCGCGCATATCTGTAGTTTTCTTTTCCCGGGAAAACTGCCAAAAGCTTTGTGCCTTTCAGTATAGGGAAACCCTCGTGGTTGCACCATACATTCTGGTTTTCATTTGCAGCTTTTGGGGGGCAACCATCGGTTGCATCCCAGTATTTATGGCAATAGAAGGCAGATATATCTGCCTTCTATCCTACCTTATATATGTCATAAAGCTATTGCCGTTCTCCTGCATCCATTCCGTAAAATCCCGCTGTCCAACTCTTTTGATATCCCCCGTCTGCGGATTCATCACACCATAGCTGTATTCGTTGAAGCCGACAATCAACACCGCATTGCCGTCGTTCAAGGCAGCCAGCACAGGTATATCCTGATTGACATAATAGAGCACAGCCTCCGGCGAGCAGCCCTTCAAATCCAAAATTTGTGCACCGACCAGATTTTCCTCCAAAATGGCATATGCGCTTTTCCCTCTTGCAAGCAAATACTCCGAATTGACAAACACACCCTCCAGCTTCAGCATGGCATCCAGACAGACGGAAAGGCTGCTGCGCTCCTCGCCCGCTTCTGCGGCCTCTATTGCCATAATTTGATTCCTTGCCGCCCTGTTTCCCCGCAGCCACACATAATCGCCGCTGTCATTCATCACAATACCGGACACGCTGTCCGCCAAAAGAACCGCTTTCGCCGGTTCCCTGTATATCCCCGCAATTCCTTCCGGCCCATAGACATAAAACCAGCCCTCTCCGGCTCCGCCATCCGGTATCAGCTCGCGGCTTCCCTCGTACAGCACCTCCTTGGGTGTAAGCACCTGAAGCGTTTTTTCATCAATTGCCTTTCTGACTGCTATCTGAATATATTTCCCGTAGTTTTCCGTGATGACGGCACTCACCATGTTCTTGCTGCTGCCTTCTTCACTGCTGTTCATAATATAGTCCTGTACCGTTTCTACATAAGAGCCGTTCTCCGTCTTTATCAGACGGTTTAACGTAATCTGATTGTTCTGCATGATACAACTGCTGACAAAAATATCTTCCTGTCTGTAGGTTTTCAGCGTTTTCCCCTCCGGACTGCTGATGTGTACGGCATACATAGGGAATGTAGTTCTGCCTGCGCTGTCCACGTAAATATCGCTCCTGCGCGCCAGTCCATAGACCAAATCCTCTCCCATAAAGCCCAGCGGCATGATGCACTCATTCGCACCCGCGCTTATGCTTATCTTCTCCCTGCTCGCCAGATTCATCAGGACAAGCTCTTTTGCTTCGTACAGATTCCCTTCCGTCTGCCACACTACCATCTTGTTATTTCCGGACACCTTCATACTGCCATCCTGCGTAATTTCAACAATTTGACTGTATGTCTTTTCCGCAAGGTTAATTTCATAAACAAAATTGTCTAGCTTCAGATAAAGATAGTTTTCCCTGCTCAAATATATAAGCTGTTCTACTTCCGACTTCAATATCTGATAGGTCTTGTGATATGGAATATAGAGCTCTTCTTCCACGGTGTTCACCGTACTGTCATAATAATAAATCTGCAGCCCAACCTCTCCTTCGTGGCTGCCCCTGTTCATATAGCCATATACTGCAAAGCGAACGCCTCCCTCATCAATATCCAGCACCTTAATGCCATGTTGATTGTAAAGCGTTCTCGCATCTGCATGATATCTGTCATAAAATCCAAAGATAACCGCTATCCGATTTGTTGTGACATTGTAGCTGTAGAGCCTGTTCTGCACTTCAAAAGCAAAAACATTGCCGTCTTCGCTCTCTATCACGGGCATATCCTCGCTCTCCACGCCTATCAGTATCTTGTCATTGGCATAAATATCATCCTGCTCATCCACAAGGCTGTTCATGGTGCGGTTATAATCCAAAAGGTATATTCTGTCCGTCGTATAGCGCAGCCGGTAGTATTCTTCGACATAAAAATACTTTATATCGTCGCCGCTTCCCGTAGATACCACATAATGCGACACAATACTCGCTGTCTGGGCAGCAAGCTCCGTAACATTAAATATCGGATCCGTGACCGGGGATACCTGCAGCTTCCCCCACGAAATCTGATTCAGCGTACAGTGAATATCCACCTTATGCAGTGTGGAATTGTCGCCCTCCGCATTTGTTTCCATATAAATTGCTAAGTCCCGCACCGCATCCTTATCAAAGGTTTTATGGTGAAAGTCCATCGCAAACTGCAGCTTTTCCGCCAAATGAAAGTTTTCCGTCCACACGATTCTGGTATAATAACGTATGTTACGCCCATCTTCCCCACCCAGCAGTAAAATCAGCTCATACTCTTTATTTTGTTCTATCAAGTCCTTTACCGTGATGGTTCCGGTAATCCTGCCGTCCCTTTCCTCGTACTCTGTTATGGAAGTATTCTCTATCAGCCTGCTTCCATCCACGCTTCTCACTTCATAGGAGAGTGCCGCAATGGGCATACCATAAGTCTCAATCGCAAATTCCGTAGTACGTCCCCCGTTCAATCCCGTTATGGTGTCCCGCATAAAAACAGTATTCATGGGCTGCACATAACCATGCAGCTCATTATATACCATCCCGTCCATTCCCATATATACGACCGGAAGACTTGCCGGCGGCATCTCCGCCGTCAAATCGTTATTTCCCTGATTCATAATTCTGCTGATAATAAAAATTGCCGCAAAAAAGGTAATCCCGAACACGATTCCTTTTAGTATCGCTTTTTTCAATCTGCCGTTTCCTCCTCCAAGAGCCTCTGCAGGGTTGTCTTCACATGAAGAAAATCCGTTGTCCGCGAAATCCTTCCGCCTTTATGACGGATTCCGTTCTTTTTCACCGCACGAATCAATAGGTTTTTGGGCGTATGCTCCATATCAATAAATTCCAGAATCTGCGTCTCATACCCCATTTCTTCCAACAAATTGGCGCGCACCGCATCCGTCATAAGCGCCGCCATACGCTCTTTTACAATCCCATATTTTAAAATAGCAGACAGTTCCGGACATGCAAGCTGCCGGTTCATCTCATGCTGACAGCAGGGAACCGCCATAATCACCTGCGCCCCCCACTTCACCGCTTTATACAAGGCATAGTCCGTCGCCGTATCACAGGCGTGGAGCGTCACCACCATATCCACACTCTCTGCACCCTCGTATGTGCCGATATCTCCTTTTTCAAAATGCAGATTTTCATAGTGGAATTTTTCAGCCAGCGCATTACAGGCATCAATGACATCTTCCTTTAAGTCAAGCCCCGTTACGAAAAGCCTGTATCCCTTCATGATGTGCAGGTAATAGTACATGGCGAAGGTTAGGTACGCTTTGCCGCAGCCGAAATCAATAATGCGCACCTCTCTGTCTGTGGGGAGCTTTTTCACAATATCCCCTATGAATTCCAAGTATCGGTTAATCTGGCGGAATTTATCATACTTTGCTTTTACAACCTTTCCGTCCTTCGTCTGCACGCCAAGTCCGACCAGAAAGTCTATGGGTTGTCCTTCCTCCAGAATATACTGTTTCACACGGTTGTGCGCAGGCGCTTCCCATTTTCCGTTTTCTGCCCCTTTACACGCTGCCGCCCCGCTCCTTTTCTTTTTCTTTATGGTTACCTTTCCCTTCTTGCTGACAAGCACCGTCACCATATGTGTATCAGAAACAAACTCTGCCTGCCGGAAGTTATCCCTGATATATGCAGACAACCGCTCTGCCAGCTCTTCCCCCGTACAATTATGATGAAAAACCTGTGTTCCACGATATAGAGTCTCCTGAAAATGCAGACTGCCTTTCAGCAAAACGGGTGTTATTTTTATCTTGCTTCCCTTTTCTGTTTTCAGGGGATTGCTCAAAACTGCTTGTCGCATCCCCTCCTCAATCATCTCATTCAGCACTGCCTGCAGCTCTTCCATCTGTCTCTCCCCGCGTCCGCTTCTTTGAACATTTCTTTCAACTTGTCCTCATGATAATATAGCCATAGCGCCTTTGCTCTTTTTATGACAGGGCTTTTAAGCACTATGACTATATTTTAATGGCTTTACGCAAAAACCACAACTAAAATTTTAAGAAACCGCGCCGCCCTCCATGCCTTCTCCTGTATATTTCATAATACAAAATAATTTGTACCATGTCGCCCATCCATTCCCATTTTTCAGGAGAAGCAGGCGCTTGCTCACTTTCCTCTTCTTCCTGCTTTAATATGGTAATCACATTTTCCGAGAGTCTGTACAACTGCCATTTGTCAGGATACTCATCATAGAGCATACTTCCCTCATAGTCCATTTTATCTAAAATTTCGGCAATCCGTTTTTGCAGTTGTTTTGCCTGCGCCGGATACATCTGCTGAAAATACTCCAAATCCTTCCATACGCTGTCTTCCTCACGCATAAAATATGGTGCCGGATAAGACATGTAAAAAGGCAGGATTCTGTGCTGATAATCCATAGTCCGCTCTCCGCTTTCCTTTTTTTCAGTATATGCAGCGAGCAAAGGGGCGGTCACTCTCAGGCAGGACTTCCGCCAAAAAAGGAAGCAGAAAAAAATTCTGCTTCCTTCAAAATTACTTCAATACGGATATTCTTGCCATGGCGCGTAGCAGCGCGGTCTCTGCCCTTGCCATATCCGTCTCGGGCGTGTGATTTTTAATACGCTCTTCCGCACGATGCAGTGCCGCCTCCGCTCTTTCCGCATCAATCTCCGTCGGCCACTCTATGATTTCCGCCAGCACCGTGACACTGTCCTGCAGAATCTCCACAAAACCGGCATGCAGCGCCGCTTCCTTCGTCTCATTTTCCTCCGTGATTGTCAGAATTCCCGGCTTTATCACCACAGTCATAGGAATATGCCCCGGCAGAACACCGATTTCGCCTTCGGTGGTATTGAGTTCTACCATGTTCGCATCGCCTTCATAAAACACCCTGTCAGGGGTAATAATCCGCAGCTTAAACTGTTCCATAGCGCTACCTGTCACCTTTCGTACTTGGCAATTACGTCGTCAATGCTGCCTGCATTCAGGAAGTAGCTTTCCGGTATGTTATCATGCTTTCCTTCCAGAATCTCCTTAAAGCTTCTGATGGTCTCGGAAACAGGCACATACTTACCTTCCAGTCCGGTAAACTGTCCTGCCACGAAGAACGGCTGGGAAAGGAACCTCTGTACCTTTCTGGCACGGGAAACCACCAGCTTATCTTCCTCGGACAATTCATCCATACCCAGAATTGCAATAATATCCTGCAGCTCCTTGTAGCGCTGCAGAATTTCCTGTACGCCGCGCGCCGTCTGGTAATGCTCCTCTCCCACAATTCTGGGGTCCAGAATACGGGAGGTAGACTCAAGCGGATCTACAGCAGGATAAATACCAAGCTCCACGATGGAACGGGAAAGCACCGTTGTCGCATCCAAATGCGCAAAAGTGGTTGCCGGAGCCGGATCCGTCAAGTCATCCGCCGGCACATAGACTGCCTGCACGGAGGTAATAGAACCATTCTTGGTGGAGGTGATACGCTCCTGCAAAGCACCCATCTCCGTCTGCAGTGTAGGCTGATAACCAACCGCCGAAGGCATACGTCCTAACAGTGCGGATACCTCGGAACCTGCCTGTGTAAAACGGAAAATATTGTCAATGAACAAGAGCACATCCTTGCCGCCCTTATCCCTGAAATACTCCGCCATGGTAAGTCCTGTCAGTCCCACCCGCATACGCGCTCCGGGCGGCTCGTTCATCTGTCCGAACACCATAGTAGTTTTATCAATAACGCCTGACTCTGTCATTTCATGATACAAATCGTTTCCTTCACGGGTACGCTCGCCTACGCCGGTAAATACGGAATAGCCGCCGTGCTCCGTTGCAATATTTCGAATCAACTCCTGAATCAGCACCGTCTTGCCCACACCGGCACCGCCAAAAAGACCGATTTTACCGCCCTTCTGGTAGGGGCAAAGCAAATCTACCACCTTGATTCCTGTCTCTAAAAGCTCTGTCTGTGTGGACTGCTCCGAAAACTCAGGCGCAGGCCTGTGTATCGGTTCATATGACACGCCTGTCGGTTCCGGCTTGTTGTCAATCGGCATACCCAACACGTTGAACATACGTCCCAGCGTATTCTCGCCTACGGGCACGGAAATCGGCGCGCCGGTTGCTTCAGCCGCCATGCCGCGGACAAGCCCGTCCGTAGTTCCCATGGCAATACACCGTACCGTATCGTCTCCAAGATGCTGCGCCACTTCGACCGTGAGGCTGCCGCCATCCTTTAACGGTATGATGATTGCTTCGTTTATCTGGGGAAGTTTTCCTTCATCAAAACGGATATCCAAAACCGCTCCGATTATCTGGGTAATTCTTCCTTTATTTACTCCTGCCATCTTGTTATCCTTTCTTTCCTGTTATGCCTTAACGCTGCCCAATGCAGGCAAATACCGTCTGCATGGCAAAACGCCCTTTGCTGCACTTATGAAATTGCGCCCGCACCTGCAATGATTTCCGTCAGCTCCTGCGTGATAGATCCCTGCCGCGCCCTGTTGTACATCAGGGTCAGGTCCTCTATCATCTCTTCCGCGTTGCTCGTCGCCGAATCCATCGCCTGCATTCTGGCGCCGTTTTCACTTGCCACGGATTCCACAAGCCCGCCATATATAAGGCTGGTCACATACTTGGGAATAATCAGGTTCAAGGCGTCCTCATCGTCCATCTCAAAATTCATGGGCGCCTTCCTCACTTCGCCATCATTCTGTCCTTCTTTTTCTGCCTGTGCGCCGCGTACTTCCTCCCTCTCGGTATCCTCTGCGGGCTCTTTTTCCTGAAGTGCTACCGGCAAAAGCTTCGTCAAAGTAGGAATATGGCTGACTGTGTTTTTAAAATAGGTGTACGCTAAATATATCTCGCTGATTTCTCCCTTTTCAAACGCTTCTAACAGTCTCCTTGTCAGGCACATTGCATCTGCGTATGCAGGCTCTTCCACTATCTCTGAAGCATCTACGGCAATTTCATAGCCTTGACGCGCAAGCGCATCACGCCCCTTCTTTCCTACCGCATAAATCACCGTATCCTCTTTTGAAAAGCTTCCCGTTACCAGCTTGACAATATTGGAATTATAGCCGCCGGCAAGCCCTCTGTTGGAGGTCATGACGATGACCGCCTTCTTTCCGGCAGAGCCGCCGTCCAGATACGGATGCTTCATGCCCATCGTCATACCCAGTATGGAAGTAACCGTTTCATACATACAGGAGAAATACGAGACTGACTTTTCTGCATTCTGCCTTGCCCTCTGCAGCTTTACCGTGGATACCAGCTTCATTGCCTTGGTAATCTGCTGGGTGCTCTGTATGCTGCCTTTGCGGCGCTTAATATCTCGCATGGATGCCATAATCGCTCACCACTCCTATTCTTACTTCTCAAACTCTGCCTTAAATTCTGCAATGGCTTTCTTCAGCGCTTCCTCCGTTGCCTCGGAAATCACCTTTTCATCCGCTATCGCCTTCGGAACTTCCGGATATTTGGTATCCAGATATTCAAAAAACTCTTTTTCAAATCTGGTGATATCCTCCACCGGTATATCCAGCAGATATTTATTGGTCGCCGCATAAATAATGATAACCTGATACTGCACCGGCATGGGCTTATACTGGGGCTGCTTTAAAATTTCTTTGATACGCTCGCCCTGCGCAAGCTTCTCTTTGGTATCGGCATCCAGCTCGGATCCGAACTGTGAGAAAGCAGCAAGCTCGCGGTACTGCGCAAGCTCCACACGGATGGGCGCCGCAATCTTTTTCATCGCCTTAATCTGTGCCGCACCACCTACACGGGATACGGAAAGTCCTGCATTGACGGCAGGTCTGAAGCCTGCGTTAAACATTTCCGTCTCCAGATAAATCTGCCCGTCCGTAATCGAAATGACATTGGTCGGAATGTACGCGGAAACATCACCCGCCTGCGTCTCAATAATCGGAAGTGCCGTCAAAGAACCGCCGCCATATTCCTCGCTCATCCTTGCCGCACGCTCCAAAAGCCTTGAGTGCAGATAGAATACGTCGCCGGGATACGCCTCACGTCCGGGGGGTCTCTTAAGCAGCAAAGAAAGTGTTCTGTATGCCGCCGCATGTTTACTCAAATCGTCATAAATCACCAGCACATCCTCGCCGTTTTCCATCCACTCTTCGCCGATGGCACAGCCTGAATAAGGCGCAATATACTGTAAGGGAGCAAGCTCGCTCGCCGTAGCCGCTACTACTGTGGTGTAGCTCATGGCACCGTATTCTTCCAATGTCTTTACAATCGTGGCAACCGTAGATGCCTTCTGCCCGATTGCAACATAGATACACCTTACATCCTGCCCCTTCTGGTTAATAATCGTATCGATGGCAATCGCTGTCTTACCCGTCTGCCTGTCTCCGATAATCAGCTCACGCTGTCCTCTTCCGATGGGCACCATGGAGTCAATCGCCTTGATACCTGTCTGCAGGGGGGTATCTACTGATTTTCTTGTGATAACGCCGGAAGCAACCCTTTCTATCTTCCGGTATTTGCTGGTCTGCAGCGGACCTTTTCCATCGATTGGCTGACCCAGCGCATTGACAACACGCCCTAACAGCGCGTCGCCTACCGGCACTTCTACTACCCTGCCGGTGGTCTTTACAACGTCGCCTTCATTTATACTTCTCTGGCTGCCCAAAAGCACGGCACCCACATTATCCTCCTCAAGGTTCAGCACCATGCCGTATACTTCGCCCGGAAATTCCAAGAGCTCACCCTGCATGGCATTTTCCAGACCATGTACACGAGCAATACCGTCCGCTACCTGAATAACCGTACCCACTTCAGATACTTCCATATCGGCTGCGTACCTTTTAATCTGCTCCTTGATTACGGAACTTATTTCTTCTGGTCTCAAATTCATGGTTCCGTTCGCACCTTTCTTTTATCGTCTGCATCACTGCAGCTTAATCTGATATAACTGCCTGCTCAAATTTTCCAGCTTCGTCCTGATGCTGCTGTCCAAAACCCTGTCGCCGATACGGATAATCATACCGCCAATCAGGGATTCGTCCACGTCGAAATGCATCTCAAAGGACCGGTAGTCCGTTGTCTCCAACAGCCTTTTTTCCACTTTGTCCCGCAAAGAAGCGGAAAGCGGAACAGCCGTCGTTACATACGCGGTTCCAATTCGCTCCTTTTCACGAACCTTCGCCAGGAAATAATCCAGCACAAGGGGAAGCTGTCCATAATGCTCCTTCTTTAACAAAAGCAGCATCAGACCCGTAATCTCCTTACTGACGCGTCCACCCCATACATTCTCAAGCACTTCTTCTTTTTCGCTTTCCGGAATTCCCGGATGCTGCATCAGCTTTGCAAGCTCCGAATTTTCTGCGAGCACCTGTTTTAGAATCTGCACCTCTTCCATAAGGCTGCCGGTCCGTTTTTCTTCTACCGCCAGCTCAAACAGCGCCTCGCCGTATACCTTTTCAATCAGCTTAGCCATGTGCTCTCACCCATCTCTTTCAAAGTCTCGTCAACCAGACTTTCCTGCACGGACACATCAATTGCTCCCGATACCACCTTGCCAGCCATAAGGGAAGCAACCGTTATCATTTCCTTCTTCACATCATCAGCAGCCTTCTTCTTTTCAAGCTCTGCTTCCATGCGTGCTCTTTCCATAATGCGTGCCGCTTCTGCCTTGGCTTCACCGATAATCTGGTTTTCACTTATAATCGCTTTTTTGCGCGCCTCAGCCATGATTTCATCCGCTTCTTTTTGAATTTCGCGGAGTTTTCCCTCGTACTCTTCCTTCATGGCTTTCGCTTCTTCCATATCCTGTGCCGCCTGTGACAGCTCGCCTTTTATCTTTTCCGTACGCCCGCGCAGCATCTTTCTCGCGGGATTAAACAGAAAGTAAGACAATGCAAAAAACAAAAACAGCACGGCTATCATGGACAAAACCGAATCTGCAAATAACTGCCAGTCCAGATTGAACAGCCTCGTCATGGTTTCTCCGGATGTCAATAATATCTTCACCCTTCAGGTCTCCTTTCTTTACGTTTTCATAGGTATGTCAAAGCAAAATGCTCTGACATACGGCAATACCTTAAAAGGAAACGCCTTACGGCAGTAAAGGTTTTACAAACATCAGAATCAGCGCTGTAACCAGACCATACAGACCCGTTGTCTCTGCAACCGCCTGCCCTAAAAGCATGGTAGACGTAATATCGGATTTGGCACCCGGGTTACGTCCTACTGCTGCTGCTGCATGACCTGCTGCAATACCCTGTCCTACACCGGGTCCAATACCTGCGATAAGTGCAAGTCCTGCACCGATTGAGGAACATCCTCTGATAAAATTCTCGTTAAATTCCATGATGATTTCCTCCTGAAAATATGTTTTTTATAATAATGAAAAATAATAACAGCTAAAACATTCTTTCGTCGGCATATCTTATGCTTCCGAATCTCCGATTCCGTTTGCTATATAAGTCATCGTCAGCATACAGAATACATATGTCTGGATTGCGCCAGAAAAGATATCGAGATAAATATGCAGAAACGCCGGCCAGATAAGCGCAAGCTTTCCAATCAGCCCGTATACCAGCGCCATCATAACCACGCCCGACAATACGTTTGCAAACAAACGCAGAGACAGTGAAATGGGCACCGCAATATCGCTTATCAGGTTGATGGGCAGCCATATGGGCAGCCACGGCGGCAGCGGCGAACATTTATCCTTCCAAATGTCCTTCAGCTTGTTATGCTTGAATGTGTTAAAATGAATCAGTGTAAAGGTCATAAGTCCCAGCGGCAGCGTCACGCCATAGTCAGCAGTCGGCGGTCTTAGTCCCAGAAGCCCCGAAAGATTACTCAGCAGGATGAAAATAAAAATCGTACCGATGTAATTGCGAAACTTCACACCGCTCTTTCCCATCGTACCATCCGTCATACCGTCCAGCTTTTCCACAATAAGCTCGACGACGTTCTGGAATCCGGTGGGAATCTCCTCCGCGTGCCTCATCTTCACATTGGCGGCAATCGCAAATCCGATAATAACAAGCATCACTATCAGAATACATACATGGGAAGTGGTTATCCAGACCTCATGGCCGAAAAAGGAATACTTAAACAAACCATGTATCATAAAATCCACTTCATTACCCGACATCAATATTCCAACTTTCATGTTCTCACCTCCTTACTCCTCTATATTTTCCGAAGCAGTTTCTCCTTCCTCTATAAGAGGCTGTGGAACAGGGTCTGTCTCGTGAAACAGCCAGTTATAAAATTTATGCGTTAAAGGCTGCAGGTAAGCACCTGCTTTTAACCCCATAACACCCAAAAAACCTGCCAGCACATAATAGCCCGCACCCATAAAGTACAAAAGCAGCAAAAAGAGCGCCGCCACCAGATAACGCACAACATAGCCGCCGGCAATCAACCGTGCCGCCGACTTTCCATCGCATGAAAACGCCTTATTCAGGGAACGCCAGATATGTACGGCAGCCAGAGCCGCCAGTATGATGCCCCCCCACAGTCCTAAAGCATACTTTACGGAATCCATTGGAAACAAAAGCCCCGCAGTCTGACAGAACACGCCGAACACCGCTATGCCTGTCACCAGCTCCAATAACGCCCTGTCCACTCTTTTTAATTTATCTGTCATGCGCATCCTTGTCCTTGCTGTCATAAATCCGTTTTGCCATAATATAGATATTTCTAAAACCCGCCAGAGCCCCGACGAAAAAAAGCAGTATCATCCAAAAAGAAGTGCCAAATTTTTCGTCAAGCCAGATTCCCGCAAAAGAACATAAAAAAACAGGAACCAGCATATTGATTCCAAATTGTGTAATCAACGCCAGTGATTGATATACGCTTTTATCATATTTTTTGCGTCTTGCCACAATTCAGTCCTCCATATGTACCGGACATTCCAAGTGAAACACATAATGAATTATACCACTTTTTCAAATATTGTCCAGTTGCTTTCGATGATTTTTGACAATTTTAATGCAATTTCCATTTGACTTCCCGTATATGGAGGTGTAGTATTTTAATCACTATATGCTGAAACAAGATTTCTAATACTATTTTCATGTTGAGGTTGCCAATGAGTCCATTAACCCTTTACCGCAGACGTCTTATCCCCGACGAGTGTATCTTGCTGAAAGATGATGAAATCGTCAGGCAGAATGATTCTCTTATCGTCACCAAATGGAATACGCTGAACCCCAAAGCGCAGTTTCAGTATGGCGCTTCCTGCTATTTTTTAAAAGAAGGCTTTAAGGTCAGTAAGTTTTACCGTTCGGACGGCAGTCTGTTCTGCTGGTACTGCGATATCATGCAATACGATTTTGATGCCGCTGCAAATACCCTTATGGCTACGGACCTGCTCGCCGACGTCATTATCCTGCCGGACGGCACGGTAAAAGTTGTCGATTTGGACGAGCTTACAGATGCATTTGAGCAGGGTGTTCTCTCTGCCGCCGCCTTAAAAGCCGCCCTCAGACAGCTCAATCATCTGCTTTCCCTGATTTACGAAAATCAGTTCCATCTTTTACAAAACGAACTGGACAGTCTTGGCTTATAAGTCTGTTTCTTCTAATAAAATACATGCCCGCCGATGTTGATTCCCGTCAGCCCTTCTATCGGCGTCCTGAAATACAGGCAGTTCCCTACATTTGTAACCCCTGACATTGCTTCTTCCGCCGCCCTGTAACAGTCTGCATTTGCCCTGCCGGCGGTAAGCACCACCTCAAATCTTCCGCTTCCCACAGGTGAAAACTGCTTTTTCTGGGTAATAACCCCCAAAACAGTATCCGGATACTTAGAACTGAGCAGGCGGTTAATCACCACCGCGCCGACGGCAAGCTTACCCGCATAAGGCTCTCCGCCCGCTTCGCAGTAGATAATGGCAGCCAAAAGCGCCAAATCGCCGTCCGCAAACGTCACTTCTGAAATATCCCTCCACGCAGCATTCGCAGCCGCCTCCGAAAGCCTCTTTTCCTCTTCGATTTTCTTTTTAAGCGCCTCTATATTCTCTTCCGTCTTTCTCATCTCGGCTTCCAGCGCCTCGGCATCAGCCTCCGCCTGCGCCAAAAACTCGCTGTTTTCAGCAACGCGGTTTGCCGCCTGACTGATGAGCCCCGCAATTTTGCTCTTTTCCACTTCGGCGGCAAGCTTATATTCGTCCAGCTCCGCCTTCTCCGCCAAAAGCTGCGCTTCCTTCTCCTCAATCAACAGCCTTGTCTCTTCATATTCCGCAAGCATCTTCCTGTCGTACTCGGCAATCGCAGTCATATACTCGCTGTAATTTAAGAAATCGCTAAAGCTGCCGATGGAAAATAAGAACTCCAAATAATCTGTTTCGCCCTGCTCATACACATACTGTATCCGCTCCACCATGCACTGATACTGCCACGCTTCCGTCTCTTTCGCCCGTTCCAGCGCTTCCATGGTTTCTGCGATTTCCTGCTCCTTTAAGGCGATACTTTCTTCCAATTCCTCCAATTTTTCGCTCACTTCAGTAAGCTGCTCCTTCAGACTCTTTAAGTCTGCCCGCAAAGCTGCTTCCTTATCCTTTAAGTCTCCAATCGCCTGATTGTTCTCATCAATTTCACCCTGCAGCTCGTTCTTGTTTTTTAATTCCTCGTCAAGCTGCTGCTGTGTGGTAGTTGCATACAATTCAGCGGGAATGGCACAGGCTAACAGTATCACTGCCAGCACCAGAGCCATCTTCCCTTTGTGCAATGCTGCCTTTTTCATATGATTCCCCATGCAGCCTGCAGGTCTGCCTGCGGTACTGCTTTTGTGCTTCCCTTTATTTAGTGCCAAAAATCCTGTCTCCGGCATCTCCCAGCCCGGGAACAATATAACCATGGTCGTTTAATTTCTCGTCCATAGCGCCAATATACATATCCACATCCGGATGTGCCGCCTTCATCTTCTCCACACCCTCCGGAGCCGCAATAATACACATAAAATGTATATTCTTACAGCCTTTCTCCTTCAGCATCTGAATTGCCGCCACCGAAGAACCGCCCGTTGCCAGCATAGGGTCAACCACAAACACTTCACGCTCCGCACAGTCTGCCGGAAGCTTACAGTAATATTCTACCGGATTTAAGGTTTCGGGGTCCCTGTACAATCCGATATGCCCTACCTTGGCTGCCGGAATCAACTGCAGCACACCGTCCACCATACCCAGTCCGGCGCGCAGGATGGGCACTATCGCCATCTTTTTCCCTTTCAGCTCCTTTGCCGTCGTCTTACAGATAGGCGTTTCAATCTCCACATCAGAAAGCTTCAAATCTCTGGTCGCCTCATAGCAAATCAGCATTGCAATTTCACTGATTGTCTGCCTGAAGTCCTTTGTGCCGGTCTCCTTTCTCCTAATATACCCGATTTTGTGCTGAATCAGCGGATGCTCCATTACGATAACCTTTGCCATACTCTTACCTTCCTTTTGTATTGTTGTAAAAGCAACAAACTTATGCTTACTGCTTTTCTATCATGGTTTGCTTAGGATTTACTTACAGCATAGCAACTCTGCGCTTATGCTTTTCTTCCTCAGAAAACGGCGTATTTAAAAATGTCTCCACAATACTAACCGCCAGATTCGGTCCCACGATGCCGCCTCCCAAAGCCAGCATATTGGCATCGTTGTGCAGTCTTGTCATCTTGGCGCTGTAGCTGTCATGGCAAAGTGCACAGCGCACGCCGGACACCTTGTTTGCCGCTATGGAGATGCCGATGCCTGTTGTACAGACTACAATACCCTTCTCACATTCCCCCGACGCCACGGCTTTTGCAGCCGCCTTTCCAAACACGGGATAATCGCAGGAGCTTTTGTCCGGACAGCCAAAGTCCTTGTAGGCAATTCCCTTCTCCTCCAAATATCCGATAATCACCCGTTTTATGTCATAACCGCCATGGTCGCTTCCAATTGCAATCATGTTTATCCTCCTTTTTCCTGCCCGTCTCACACTTGTACCATATGATAGCCTGCCGCCTTTAAAAGCCGGTTCATTACAGCCTCCCCAATGCCTTTTCCTGTAAATGCCTCCGAGTAAATAACCTCTGCGCCTTCCTCATCCATTTCACGCAGAACAGTGTATAAATGCTTTGCCGCAGACAGCTCGTCCGCCCTGCTGCCCACAGACTTTACAATGTCTGCCCGATACCTTGCCGCGGACTCGTCCGTGGCAATCACACCGCTTTTCTTGCCCGCCTTTTTTTGCAGGGACAACTGCTCGTTGATATATGCCATAACGTTTTCTTTTTCGCCTGACACAACCGTCATATCTCCATGCGGTGCGTAATGCCGGTATTTCATGCCTGGCGCTCTGGGCGCTTGTCCCCCCGTCTCTCCCGCCTCATCCTTTTCCACCCTGCCCAAAATTTCCTGCAGCATATCGCGCGATATATAGCCCGGGCGCAAAATCTCTGCCGGCTCCACGGTCAAATCCACAATCGTGGACTCCAGACCGATTCCAACCTCACCGCCGTCTATCACCATGTCAATACTGCCTTCCATGTCCTCTAAAACATATTTGGCAAGAGCGGGACTGGGCCTGCCGGAAGTGTTGGCACTCGGCGCCGCCACATAACCGCCTGCCGCAGCAATCAGTGCCTGCGCCGTTTTATGTGCCGGAAACCGGACAGCCACCGTGGAAAGCCCCCCTGTTGTTTCAAAGGGAACTTCCTCAGACTTTGGCAGAATCATGGTAAGCGGCCCCGGCCAGAACGCTTCGGCAAGTCTTTTTGCCGCCGCAAGCATCTTGCGATGGGCGGGTGCTTTTGATACAAGCCGGTAGATATCTTCAAACCGGCAGATATGCACAATCAAAGGATTGTCGGAGGGTCTGCCTTTTGCCTGATATATTTTTTGAGAAGAAAGCGGATTCAATGCATCGCCTCCCAGCCCATAGACTGTTTCCGTGGGAAACGCCACCAGCCCTCCCTGCCTGATAATACGTCCTGCCTCCGCCAAAACCGCCTTATCGTCTTCTTCCATACATACTATCACTTTTGTATTCACTCGCAGCTCCCCCGCCTACATACACAGCTTAGCTACGACTTCATTGATTACTTTTCCTTCCGCCTTGCCCTTCAAGGCGCCCATCACTGCCTTCATAATCTGTCCCTTATTCTTCGTCTTTAGTACCTCTGCAAAATTTTCTTGCAGATATGCTTCCACTTCTTCGTTAGACATCATGCTGGGCGCATATTCCGCAATGATATCATGGCGCGCCTGATACTGCGCACGAAGCTCCGCTCTTTCTGCCGGACAACTGTCAAGCTGTTCCTTTGCAGATTTCAATTCCTTTATAATAACCTGATTTACCAGCTCCTGTGGAATATCCTCCCTGCATCCGGCATCAATGCCCGCCTTTTTGACCGCCGATACCAGCGCTGAAATCGCATCCTTTCTTTCCTTATCCCTCGCCTTCATCGCAGCAACCATATCTGCCCGTAGCTTCTCCAGTTCCATTTTCAAACCTCCTGCCGCATATTCTGCTCTTATTCCGATATCCTCATGCTTCCGCTTTGGGGCATATCTGAAGATAGTATAACACAATATAGCTTCGAAAGCTATCCTTCTTGCAATTCTCTTCTTGCAATTCTCTTCTGATGGAAATACAATATATATTATACAAGCACCTTTATAAATAGGATGCGGAAACGGAGAAACATCATGATACCAAACGAAAACGTAAAGACTTTTCCCTTAAAAGAAGTGCCTCATTACAAGGTACACGGCAGGACAGACCGCAGCCAAGAGCTGCTGCCTCTATTCTGGAACGGAAGCGCCATAGAAGTAAATGTAACCGGCTCAGAGCTTTGGATAGACATTGACGTGGATTTTGATTTTCATGAGCCCTGGGTCTGCTGTGCCGTAAACGGCGCAATCATGAGCCGCCAGATGCTGATGCCCGGCAGCTACTCCCTGTGCCTGTTCCGCGGGATGAATCCTGAAAACGTCAAAAATGTGCAGTTTATCCGAGAACTGCAGGCTATGTCAGAGGACGACGCATGCCGCATCCTGATTCGCGGACTTCGGGCGGACGGTGACTTTTTGCCCATTCCTGAGAGAAAATTCAAGTTAGAATTTGTCGGTGACAGCATTACCTCCGGCGAAGGCACTTATGGCGCCAAAAAAGAAGAGGACTGGATACCCATGTTTATGAGCGCAAGCAGAAATTATGCGTTTCTTACCGCACAGGCGCTCGATGCGGAAGCACGCCTGATTTCGCAAGGCGGCTGGGGTGTACTCTGCGGCTGGGACAACAATCCGCACCACAACATTCCCACCTACTATACCCAAATCTGCGGACTGGCAGGCGGTCCTGTCAACGAAGCCCTTGGCGCACAAAAGGACAATCCCTTTTCGGAATGGCAGCCCGACGCAGTCATTGTCAATCTGGGAACCAATGACTGCAGCGCTTTTAGCCAGCCGGAATGGTCTGACCCAGAGTCGGGAGAGACCTTTAGGCAGCATTTGAATGAAGATGGCTCCTTCCATGCCGACGACCTTGCACGCTTTGAACAGGCTGTTGTCGATTTTCTCTATGTAATCAGACGTAACAATCCTTCTGCTTATATTGTATGGACATACGGTATGCTGGGCTATCGCCTTTCCCTTGCGATTGCAGATGCCATCAACACCTTCCGCAGCAAAACCGGAGACATAAAAACTTTCTTTTTGCAGCTCCCCAACACCACGGAAGAAACCGTCGGCTCCCACGCCCACCCGGGAAGCGCCTCACATAAACGTGCGGCAAAGGTTCTGACGGAATATTTGCAGGAGCTTCTCAATGCTTAAAGGCTGCCCCGAAAGGGGCAGTTTTTTATGGCAATCAAATCCTCTCAGAGCATGGATTCCAGCGTTTATTGCAATTCATTCAGATATTGTATAATACCCAAATGGATTTCCCACGCCAATTTCTCCTGATATTCCTCCGAGCAAAGCTTTTCCGCTTCCTCACTATTTGACAAAAAACCGCACTCTACAATCACAATGGTCGATGACGTCTTTTTTAAAAGATAATAACTGTTATTGGGTTTCACACCGCGATGGTTCTCCGGGTCCAGCCCCACAATCAGCCGGTTTTGTATTTTTTCCGCAAGCTTCTGCCCTTCCATACTTCCCGTATAGAAAAAAACCTGCGCGCCATGCACATATTCCTCCGGATAACTATTCTGATGAATGCTGACTGTCAAGTCCGGCTGTGTCTCTTCAATGATAGCTATCCGCCTTTTCATATCCTGCACTTTCTTATTAGAAGCGCCCGCATCATAAAGCCCGCTCTCGTCTTCCCTTGTCATAACCACTCTGATATCATCCATCTCCAGATACTTTTTGACAAGGAGTGCAATCTCCAGATTTAAGTCTTTCTCCAACGCCCCGTTAATCCCCACTTTTCCCGGGTCGTCGCCGCCATGTGGCGGCAGTCATTTGCGGCAGCCTTTATAAATTTGGGGAGGGTACATAAATCCGAAAAGAAGTTTTAAGAAAATATTAGGAAAATACGCAGTTAAAACAAAAGAACACCCCTCATAATGGTTGATATAATAATGGCAAAACAAAAGCAACATACGAAAAGGGCGGACACCATGGGCATACATATTCTGGTGGCAGATAACGAAAAGGAAGAGACCGACGTAATCTCAGCTTACCTTGCCAACGACGGTTATATCATTCATAAGTTTTACACAGGCGTCGAAGCGCTCGCGTGTATTGAAAATACGGATTTGGATTTGGCAATATTGGACGCCTCTCTTCCCGATATGGACGGCTTCCAAATTTGTCAGAAAATCAGAAAAACCTTCTACTATCCCATCATCATGCTCTCAGAAAGAACTGACGACTACGACAAAATTATGGGACTGGCAATTGGCGCCGACGACTATATGACAAAGCCCTTTACCACGCTGGAAATAGCGGCTCGGGTAAAAACGCTGCTGCGCCGGTACATGCACTACAATAACCTTGCCGCAAAACCACACAGGGAAATAAAGGAATACTGCATCAGAGGACTTATCATCAATCAGGACAACCATAAATGCTTTCTGTTTGGAAAAGAACTGCACCTGACACCCATTGAATTTTCTATTCTCTGGTATTTGTGCGAGCATCAGGGAATCGTCATCTCCTCCGAGGAATTGTTTGAGTCTATCTGGGGAGAAAGAGCCCTGATAGACAACAACACCGTTATGGCGCATATCGGCAGGCTGCGGGAAAAAATGCGTGAGCCTGCCAGAAACCCCAAATTTATTAAAACCGTATGGGGTGTTGGATATACCATTGAAAAATAGCAGGAATGACCGCTTTGTCAGAACGCTGCAACATTTTAAGCAAAGGAACTAATCAAGGAAAGATGGACAATAAAAAACTTACCATATTTGACTGTGAGAAAGAGGAAGCCGACGCATTTTATGAGCTGGCGCCGCGTTTTGGCATTATCCCCACCATTCTGTCTACACCGGCAAAATGCGGCAGAATCCCCGATCCCTGCCACCACTGCATCAGTATCGGTCACAGAGAACACATAACCAAAGCAGATTTAGAAGCACTGCAGAAAGCCGGCGTAACATACATCTGCACACGCAGTATTGGATACGACCATATTGATGTGGAAGCGGCGGCAAAGCTTGGCATCGCAGTAAATAACACAGCATACTCACCCGACGGCGTCGCAGACTATACTATCATGTTGATGCTCATGGTACTGCGCGGTGCAAAAAACACTTTACTTCATGCGTCTCTTGGCGATTTTTGCCTGCCGCCCTCCCGCGGGCGCGAACTGCGGGACATGACCGTGGGCGTCGTAGGCGCAGGACATATCGGCAGCGCCGTCATGCAAAGGCTTTCTTGCTTCGGCTGCCGCATACTGATTTGCAGTCCCAATGACGCGAAAGACCACATACCTTTACCGGAACTACTTCAAAAAAGCGATATCGTAACGCTCCATGTACCGCTTTATGCGGACACTTTCCACATGATTGGGAAAGCGCAGCTTGCCCTTATGAAGCCGGACGCCGTTTTGGTAAATACAAGCCGCGGCGCGCTGATTGATACAAACGAGCTTATCCTTGCGCTAAAGTCACACAAACTGGGCGGCGCCGCTCTGGATGTGCTGGAGGAAGAAGAAAAGCTTTTCTACCGTGACCGCTCACAAGAGGCGGTTGAAAACCCCTTCTGGGCAGAGCTTCGAGAAATGCCAAATGTTGTCATCACCCCTCACACCGCATATTATACACGCCTTGCGCTGCGCGACACGGTTGAAAAAACTTTGCAAAATTGCTTAAAATTTGAAAGGAGAATCTACAAATGAATAAGATTAAAATTGCCATTTTGTTTGGCGGATGCTCGGAAGAGCATGATGTCTCCGTAAAGTCCGCTCAGGAAATTGCAAAACACATTGACAAGACAAAATATGATCCGGTCTATATTGGCATCACACGTTCCGGAAGCTGGCTGATATGTGAAAGCCCCTGTCCGGAATGGGAAGCCGGGGAATGCCATCCTGCAGTCATTTCGCCTGACCGCAGGATACATGGTTTGCTTTCCATGCAGAACAATGCCTGCCTGCCCGTCTACATTGACGTCGTATTTCCCGTCCTGCATGGCAGGTTTGGCGAAGACGGCTCCATACAGGGGCTGTTGGAATTATCCGGTATTCCCTATATCGGATGCGGCATTGCCAGCTCCGCACTCTGCATGGACAAGTCCCTCACCTATTTATTGGCGTCGCACGCCGGCATAGCAGTTCCTGCATTTCAAATCCTCCACCCTGAAGACACACCGGAAATTGATATCTCCTCTTATCCGGTTTTTGTAAAACCGGCACGCTCCGGTTCCTCCTTTGGCGTAAGCAAGGTACATAATAAAGATGAATTGGATACCGCCGTCAAAGCAGCGCTTGCATATGACAATAAGGTTTTGATTGAAGAGGCCATATCGGGTATTGAAACCGGCTGTGCCGTACTTGGAAACGATGCCTTTTTAACAACCGGAGAAATTGATTCCATCACGCTTTCCCACGGTTTTTTCCGCATACACCAGGAAGACAGTCCGGAAAACGGCTCCGAAAATGCCACTTTTACCGTTCCTGCAAATCTGCCCTCCAAAAAACAAGAGGAATTAAAAGAAACCGCCAAAAAAGTCTATCGGGCACTTGGCTGCAAGGGGCTTGCCCGCATCGACATGTTTCTGAAAGAAGACGGAGGAATTGTTCTGAATGAAATCAACACCCTGCCGGGCTTCACCTCTTACAGCCGCTACCCGCGTATGATGAATGCCGCCGGCATGACGATTCCGCAGATACTCGACCGTCTTGTCCTGCTGGCAGAAAGGAGATAATCACATGGAAAAAGGATTTGTTTTTTTAGATGAAGCGATACACGGCATCCGCTGGGATGCCAAATATGCTACATGGGATAATTTCACCGGCAAACCGGTAAACGGATATGAAGCCAACCGCATTGTCGCCTCCATAGAACTGGCGGAGGCGCTGCAGCAAGCCAAAGAACATGCAGCCTTACTCGGATATGGTTTACTAATCTGGGATGCCTACCGTCCCCAGCGCGCAGTTGACTGTTTCGTCCGCTGGTCTGCACAGCCGGAAAACAATCTGACAAAGAAAAAACACTATCCCCATCTTGTACGGGAAGAAATGCTGGCAATGGGATATGTTGCAACGCAGTCAAGCCACAGCCGCGGAAGTGCTGTTGACCTTACCATTTATCATTTAGACACGGGCAACATGGTTCCTATGGGAAGTGATTTTGATTTTATGGATGAGCGTTCGCATCATAGCTCGACGGCTGTATCAGCCGCCGAGTCAGAACACCGCCGGACTTTGCGCTCCATCATGGAACACTGCGGCTTTGACGCCTACGAAAACGAATGGTGGCATTATCTGCTGAAAGAAGAACCCTATCCTGATTGCTATTTTGATTTTCCCATTGGGTAAGCTTCTCTGCTGCCTGTCTGCGCTTTTTGCCGCCGCTTCTACAATGTGCCGGCAAAAAGTGCGGACAGCTCTCCCGAAAAATTATACGTGATTTTGATTGTGCGGTTTTCATACACCTTGATTTCATGAAGCATTTCCACCGCCGTCGCCCTGTCCAGCCTTTCCGCCTCCCGATATGTACGCAAGTGCTGCACCCACGCGCTTTCAGAGACATTATCCACTTTCCTCTTTACCTCTTTCGAAAGACATAGCAACTGCTTTTTAAGCTGCTCCTCTTTTTTGGTATAGTCCTGCCTGTAGCTGACAAATTCCTCCTTTGAAATCAATTCTTCCCGATAATCCTCATAGAGCGTTTTTTTCAGCTTCTTGATTTTTTCGAGCTCCGCCTGTCGTTTTGTCTTTTCTGCTTCCTTGCCGTCTGGCGCCGCCGCGCCTCTCGTTTTCACGCCTTCCGTTTTCGCTCCTTCTATCAGCTCTTTCAAGTTCTCCCTGCTTTGCAGCATAACCTTCAAATCGCCCAGTATAATATTTTCCAGCGTTTCGTATCCAATCTTATGCGGCGTACAGTACTGCCTGCCGGAGCGCACATATGTCCCGCAATAATAGCTGATTTTGGATGTATTTCCTTTGCCGCTGCGCTCCGCCGCATATGCCTTTTTTACCAGTGCCCTCCCACAGTCGCCGCATTTTAAAAAGCCCGCCAGAACTGCCGTACTTCCATGCAAATCCACGTTTCGTGTCCTGCGCTTTAACAACTCCTGCGTTTTTTCCCATGTATCCTTGTCAATGATTGCTTCATGGGTTCCCTGCACTACAATCCATTCCCCGCGCTCCGCCGCCCTTGCCCGACTTCTCATCTGCTGATGCTTTCTGCCCTGCACCATGTTTCCTACATACATTTCATTCTGCAGAATACGGTTTATCGTAGAATAGGTCCAATAAGAAGTACCATCCGGCCGATAAGCATTTTTGTAATTGTCCCCATTTATCTTCTTATATTCGGACGGACAGACAATCCCCTCCTCATTTAATATAGAAGCAATCCGCAGTTTTCCGCAGCCCTGTATATACAGCCTAAAAATCCTTCTTACCACCTTTGCCGCATAGATGTCCACAACCAGCTTGTTCTTGTCTGTCGGAGATTTCCGGTAACCATAAGAAGCAAACGCTCCAATAAATTCACCTGCTTTTTGTTTGGCTCTGACAGCAGCATGAATTTTTTGAGAAATATCCCTCGCATACTGTTCATTAAAAATATTCTTGATTGGCAAAAGCAGGTCATATGCCTGCTTTACACTGTCGATATTATCCGTAATAGAAATAAATCGCACGTCCCTCTCGGGAAAATACCGCTCCAGATACCTTCCGGTCTCGATATAGTCACGTCCAAAACGGGACAAATCCTTTACAATCACACAATTCACTTTTCCGGCTTCCATATCGTCAAGCATCCGGCAAAAGGAGGGACGGTTAAAATCCGTCCCCGAAAAACCGTCGTCAATATAGGTATCATATACCGTCAAGTCTTCTTTTCCCTTGACATAATCTGCAATCAGCTTTCTCTGATTGCCAATACTGTCGCTTTCTGCTTTGTCGCCATCTTCTCTGGAAAGCCTGATATATACCGCAGCCCGAAAAATCTTCACGATGTTTTCACCTCTGCTTCCATATGCGTCCGTATCAGGCGCCTTATCAGTTCAGATACGTCTACTTTTTCCAGAAATTCTCTTTCAATACTGTAGGACTGGGATTCTTTTCCTTTCTCTTCCAACTCACTGTCTCTCCGAAAATCCACCTTTCACATCAGTATATGGAAAGGGGCCTGTACAGTATGTCTTTTCCCTTGTATTACGGCGTTTTCTCTTATGACCCTGCTGTAAATATCGGATAAATATACCTAAAACTGCTGTATCGTTTCCGCTATCTACCGCCGCCATGTCCCGCGTCCAGTACAACGCAAGGTCTGTCGTCCGCTTTTACGCCCTCCGTGGCGGCAGTTTCCTTTGCTGTTTTTTTTATTGCTGCAGGTACTGCAACTGCCAGAATAACCGCAGCCACAAGGTACACTGCAATGTACTTCTTTTGCTCCATAATTATCCGTCCCAACTCATATTTACCAAAATATATGTGTCAAAAACGGCTCTTATGCCATGCGCAGCCTGCCTGCAAGTACAGCCCTTTTTTGTTTACTGCGCCAAATAGGTGGCTATCACATCCCACACGGCTGCAGGCTCATAGCCCAAACGCCATGCGGCAACGCCTCCCAGATTATAGTTCTGCATCACATTCAGCTTTACACTGATGGACTGTACGTCTTCAACCCATATCTGGTAGCTTGTCCCGTCTATGGTGACTTCAGCATAATTCTGCCCTGTCTCTTCATCCCATTCCGGTTCCATATTGTAGGTATTCAAAACAGAGTCCACATTTGCCATCGGATACGCTTCGCTTGTAACCGTCGTCCCCTCTGTCTTCCACAATCTGGTATAGAAAGGCAATGCATTAATCACTTTCTCTGCCGGCACATTGGCCACAGTACGCTCGATGCCTCCCCGCACATAACCGATAGAAGCAACGGACCCCGCTTCCTGACTGCCCGCCCAATGCTCGTCATAGCCCATGACAATGACATAGTCGGCAACCACGCCCTGTTCTTCAAAGTCATAAAAGGAATTGTAATTGTACGGAACATAATTGTCCACCGAGAGCACCAGACCCGCCGCACGGCAGCGTATGGAAAGCTCTCGCAAGAATTGAATAAAATGCTCTGCCGAATCGGCATTAATATTTTCAAAATCTATGTTGACGCCATCCATGCCGCAAGCGGCTGCCGCCTCCATAATCCGGTCTATCAGATAGGTTCTTGACGTGGTCGCAGACAATATGGCGTACGCATCCACTTCCTCGCCCGTATTGGCACTGTAGTTAAAATCGTCTACAACACCCCATACCTCCAGTCCCTTGTTATGCGCCTTTTCCACATAAGATGCAGAAGCAAAGCTCTGCAGATTTCCTTCATTATCCTTTAAGCTGAACCAGGTAGGTGCAATGACGGTCAGCGCACCCGCATTGGCTGTTACCGTATTTAAGGTATCGTTACCGGCAGAGGATGCAATGGCATGCCAGCCGATGCAAATTTTATTGTCACGCGTAAGAGAAGTATACACGGGGGGCGCCACATCCGTTACCGGCTCCAGTGTCTCCTCGCGCTCATTTTCCAAAAACTTATTTTCCACATATCCGATGATGGCATCGTCGGTTTTAATCTTACACCAAGTCTCCATTTTCTCGAGAATAACCACCGTCTCCGATGCGGATAAATCTCTCAGGATAGGACTTTTTACCCCGCCTAAAAACCGCACCGCCGTACCCCGCGAAATATCAGCCACCTGTCTCTGCCCCCACTCCGTATAAACCTGCAGGCGATTGGGGTTTTCGTAGAGCTGATAGGAAAAGTTGGTATACTGCTTTACAAAATCAGCCGCTATATAATAAGTAGTAACGCCGCCTCTGGTACGCGAAAAACTCAGCAGATAACCGGCATCCTGCGGTGCGCCGTTTATCTGGAACGAATTGCTGCCTATCGGCGTCCTTATAATATCGGTCGGCGTTGTATAAAGAAGAAGCTGCTCCACCGAATCCACATAAAACCTGTCGTTAAAATAGCGGTGTACTGTCGCAAGGTCAAAATAGCATATGCCGTCCTTCACAAACGCTTTCTCTTCTACCATCTCGTCCTGCAGTACAATCGATGCCTCATCTTCTTTTACAATATGAAAATATTCGTATAAATCCGCCTTCTCATGAGAATATGAATATTTTTCGATAATTTTCGCTCCAAAAGCGGCAGCTCCAATAATGATAATCAGTACAATGGCAATCAATACCGGTATGGCTTTTTTCATGGTTTCCTTTCCATGCAATGTACTTTATACATTGCATTGCACGCTGCATTTTGCAGCACAGCGCAAAATACAATTTTATTCCTTATTATAACAAACTATCCCTGCTTCGTCATTACTAATTTTGACAAAATCCCTTAATATTTCATGAATATATGGTTGTCCTGCACCCATTTGACGAAAGCAGTCTTAAGGTCAGGAAGCCGGAAGATGCTGCCGGCAGAGAGGCATTCCCACACAAGCATTCGCCCTTCCCGCTTCCTTCCCTATACAGAATACACAAGGTGGAGGCACCGACTTTTACTTCCAGTCCGTTATCCTGTCATATCGCAGCTCTTGCAACCTGCCTTCATCATCAAGCACATAGTCCGCCATATAAATAGCATTCTCACAGACACACTTGTCCGCAATGTCCTTCGGTGATGCCGGTTTTCCTTCCAGAAAAAGCCTGACGCCGGACTTTCTGACATTCTCAAGCTTTTCTTTCAGACGCTGCTCTTCTGTTTCATACACGCTATTTCCTCCTTTGCCATCGGCGCATTCGGTATAACCATAAAAAGATATCGTGATATAAATTTTCCGAAATACTGCCTTCTTTTGTAAATTTCTGCATATACTAAGATGCCCCGACCGTACAAAAAATACTAAAACTACCTGAAAAATTGAATTAAAACGAGCAAAAAATTTGGAAATAATTAAATTAGATACAGACACATAAGCCTGCAAGACATCCGCATACTATAGAAGTAACTTTTTTCTGCGGACAAGAAACCATAATTTCACAAAATAAATGCTTAAGTACTTTCTAAAACCGGAAATCGCTTTGAAATAAAAGCATAGATAAAAATAGACTTAACTGCTGATAACCTTGAACCTTAGAAAGAAATTTGAAATGTACCGCACTGCCTCCTCCCCGTACCAATTACCGAAGGCATCTTAGGGCTTTATTATACGCAATGCTGGTATATTTTGCAAGTTATATTTTAAAATTCAAAAAAAATTATTAAAAATCGTTAAACTGCGCTGGTGCTCTTGACTTAGAGGTTTGAAAAGTATAAGATACTTTTAGTCAGATTTTACGGGAGTTTCAGTCACCAACCAACAAAAATGCAGTATCTTAACAGTAAGGATGTGATAGCATGAAAATTGAAAAAGTGAATGAAAACCAAATTCGCTGTACGCTGACCCGTGAGGATTTGGCGGACCGCGAGTTAAAGATTAGTGAACTTGCATACGGTACAGAGAAGGCAAAAAATCTTTTCCGTGACATGATGCAGCAGGCTTCTTTTGAATGTGGTTTTGAAGCGGAAGACATTCCCTTAATGATAGAAGCAATTCCTCTCAATTCAGAATGCATTGTACTGATTATAACCAAAGTGGAAGACCCCGAGGAGCTGGATACCCGTTTTTCCAAGTTTGCTCCTTCCATCCACGATACAGATGACGATTCGGACGATTCCATCGAGGATGTCACCGACGGCGCAGACGAGGTTCTTGACTTGTTTAAACGGCTGCACGAAAGCCGTAAGGCGGCGGCAGACGAAGCATCCGCTGCCCAGACAAAGCCGGCTCGCAGCTCTAAAAATGAAGAGGATTCCGAAAATGCGGATTTAACGCGGATTTTTGTATTTGATTCCCTGTACAACCTGACACGGCTCGCCGGTATGCTTGCCGGAAATTACAATGGTGAAAACTCCCTGTACAAGGACGAATCCGAAGGCTTATATCTGCTTGTTGTACAGAAAAGCGGACATACCCCCAAGGAATTTAACCGCATCTGCAATATTTTGTCAGAATACGGAAGTGCCCGCAAGAGCCTTCCCGCAAGCCGCTCCTATCTGGAAGAGCATTTTTCTGCCATTATCGCACAAAATGCCATCCAGTCGCTTGCAGGCATATAAACGGATACAAAAAGAGGCTGTCAGGCAGCCTCTTTTTTTGTTATAAACCAAGGTGCGGTCGCACCCGCCTATAGAAATCCTTTTTACGGTTACAGCGCTGCAATCTTCTCCATCAGCGCGTCCACATCCATGCCATGCACCATAGCAGCTTCTTCCAGAGATTCTCCCTGCGCGGAAGGACAGCCCAGACAATGCATTCCCGCTTCCATCAAAAGAGGAGCCACTTCAGGAGCCTGTCTTAAAATTTCACCAATTGTCATATCTTTCGTAATATTTTGCATAATTCCACCTCCTTTTGTACTTGTTTAGTATAATACTTTCCCTTTCTTTTGGCAAGCCATTCCAAAAAATGAATTTTTCTTGTATTTTTTATAAAACATTAGTAAAATAAAGCATTTGTATAGAAAAAAGTACACTTGCGCGCTTGACGTGTATACACGTTTTTCATATAATATTTTCATAAAGATTAGCAACCGATTCACAGATTCATCAACTAATCAAATTTTATAGGAGGCATTTCAAAATGAGACCAGAATGGCATGATTTTGTAGGCGGCAAATGGGAAAATGAAATCAACGTGCGCGATTTCATCCAGAAAAACTACGAACCGTACGACGGCGACGAGTCTTTCCTTGCTGAGGCTACACAGAACACAAAAGATTTATGGGCACAGGTATTGGAGTTACAGAAGAAGGAGAGAGAAGCCGGCGGTGTGCTTGATATGGATACCAAGGTTATCTCCACCATCACTTCCCACGGTCCCGGATACCTTGACAAAAATAAGGAAACCATCGTAGGATTCCAGACAGACAAGCCTTTCAAGCGTTCCTTACAGCCTTACGGCGGTATCAGAATGGCTGAGAAAGCATGTTCCGACAACGGCTATGAAGTTGACCCTGAGGTAAGTGAGTTCTTCTCCACCCACAGAAAAACCCACAATGCAGGCTGCTTCGATGCTTACAATCAGGAAATGAGAGCCTGCCGTTCTTCTCATATTATTACAGGTCTTCCGGATGCTTACGGACGCGGACGTATCATCGGCGATTACAGACGTGTTGCCCTGTACGGTATTGACAGGCTGATTGAAGACAAACAGGCACAGAAGGATTCTACCGGACGCGTTATGACGGATGACGTTATCCGCCTTCGCGAAGAAATTTCCGAGCAGATGGTTGCTCTGAAACTGATGAAAGAAATGGCTGCTTCCTATGGCTGCGATATTTCCAAACCCGCTACCAATGTGCAGGAAGCAATTCAGGCTACTTACTTCGGCTACCTTTGCGCTGTAAAAGAGCAGAACGGCGCCGCTATGTCCCTTGGACGTACTTCCACCTTCCTTGACTGCTATGCACAGAGAGACTTAAAGGAAGGCAAATTTACCGAGGAGCAGATTCAGGAATTTGTTGACCATTTCATCATGAAGCTGCGCTGCATCAAATTTGCACGTACTCCTGAGTACAACCAGATTTTTGCAGGCGACCCTGTTTGGGTAACCGAGTCTCTTGGCGGCGTTGGTGTAGACGGACGTCATATGGTAACTAAGATGAGCTTCCGTTATCTGCACACCCTGACAAACCTTGGACCTTCTCCCGAGCCCAACCTGACGGTTCTCTGGTCCACAAGGCTTCCTGAGAGCTGGAAAAGATACTGTGCAAAGATGTCCATTCAGACTTCTTCCATCCAGTATGAGAATGACGACCTGATGAGAGTGACCCACGGCGACGACTACGGCATTGCATGCTGCGTATCCTCCATGGTTATCGGCAAGGAAATGCAGTTCTTCGGTGCTCGTGCAAACTTGGCTAAATGTCTTCTTTACGCTTTGAATGGCGGTATCGACGAAGTTACCAAGAAACAGGTTGGTCCTAAGTATCGTCCTGTTACCGGCGACGT